>Ga0326727_10004018_pt1 | contig 45428 bp, 39 predicted proteins | sample MB2enrmetagenome_FD_207643 | JGI IMG/M metagenome (GOLD analysis project Ga0326727, IMG submission 207643) | Lab enriched peat soil microbial communities from McLean, Ithaca, NY, United States - MB29MY | ecosystem: Environmental > Terrestrial > Soil > Wetlands > Peat | place: USA: New York... | reverse complement strand
AACCGGATCCTATGGACGGACTCTAACCCAACTTTCCGGCGTAAATTTCCTTGACGATCTCCTCCATCTCCACTTCTTCGATCACGATATCCTTCACGTCGTAACGCGCCACAACTACGGCGATGAGTTTCTGCACGACGACAGCCTCCCGGTCGAAACGGAGTTTCACCTCGCCCTCCGTGTATTCCGCCTGGATCGCCGACTCCGGCACGCCGAGTTCGGAAGCGAAGTCCGACGGTGCCGGGGTTTCCTCGCGCACCACGAGGCGCAGCTCGCGAATGCGGCCGTAACGCGCCTTGAGCGAGCGGATGTCGCCGTCGAAGATCTTGCGTCCCTGATCGATGACAATGATCCGGTCGCAGATTTCCTCGATGTCGCCGAGATCGTGCGTGGTAAGAATCACGGTGGTGTTTTTTTGGGCGTTGATTTCGCGGATCGCCTTACGGATGCGGTCTTTCACGAGGATATCAAGCCCGATGGTAGGCTCGTCGAGGAAAAGCACCTTCGGCTCATGAAGCATCGACGCGGTCAGGTCCGCACGCATCTTCTGTCCCAGCGAGAGGTTCCGCACGGGTGTGAGGAAAAACTCGTCCAGCGAGAAAAGTTCGCGGAAATAGGCGAGATTCTCGTCGAACTTCGGTTTCGGAATGTCGTAGATACGGCGGAGGATCGAGAAGCTCTCTGACAGCGGCAAGTCCCACCAGAGCTGTGTCCGCTGTCCAAACACCACACCGATGTCGCGCGAGTTGGCTTTGCGCTCGCGGAAGGGGTCGCGTCCGTTGACCACGCATCTCCCGCCCGAAGGGACAAGAATACCCGAAAGCATCTTGATGGTGGTGGACTTTCCGGCGCCGTTCACGCCGATGTAACCCACCATCTCGCCGGGTGCGATATCGAAGGACATATTGTCCACGGCGCGTTTGGTTTCCTGCTCCAGGGAAATAAGCGCCCGGAACGCGCCGAAAAAGCCCGGGTATTTCTTCGGACTCTTGAAGTCTTTCGTGAGGTTTTCCACGTGAATCATCAATGACTCCTATGTTCCCGTCGCCTGAAAATTCCGGATGCCTGTACGCCAGATCAGCAGAGAGATGCCGAGAAATGCTGCCGCCACAACGCCAGTAAATACTGGAATCCACCACTTGTGGAACGCTGCGAAACCGAAGTAGCGGATCAGTTGAGGCTCCGTTCGCAGGAAGTACAGCATCGGGAAAAAGCTCACCACCGCAAAGGGAAGCACGAAGGTGATAAAAAACTGTACGGCACGGTTTTTGTATAGATCGAGCGGATAACGCGCGAAGTTGTTGGCCTCGTATCCGAAGCTCATAATCTCGCCGGATGTGGTGGTCCAGAACGCGATTGCCGCGAAGGCCAGCTTCACCGCAAAGTAGATGGCAAGACCGCACGCGAAGAACCACAGCATCATCAACGCCCCCTCGAACCCGAGCGCAAGTCCGAGGCGGTGCTTGGCGTAAAAGAAAATGATCAGACTGCCGATCAGTTCGCCGAAGCCGTCAATGGAGATCCTCTCCATAACGATCAGAGACAGCGGGTTCCACGGACGGATCAGGTACTGGTAGAACTTTCCCTCTCGGATGGAGTACCACGCGATGAACCAGATATTGTCGTTGTAGATGTGGTCGATGCCGCGCACGAGCTGAGCCCAGCCGAAGAGCAGCAGCATCTCCTCGAAGGTCCAGGTTCCGACGGCCTTCACTTGCGTGAAAACGGCGAACATCAGGAGGAAAGTGGCGAACTGCTGGACGAGAAGCCCGAGAAGTCCGAGAAGGAAGTCCATGCGGTATTCCATCAGCGCCTGGAACTGCTGTTTGACGAAGGCGAGGTAGATCGACAGCGTCCGCATCCTAGCCTCCCATGATCGTGATGCGCTTCATCGCCCGTTTCCAGAGGAGCGCGCACCCTCCGAAGAGCAGGACGATCCAGGCGAACTGGATGCCGAGGTGAAGCGCCACGGCTCGTGTTCCGCGGATCATTCCCGTGTAAATACCCGTAGGTGTGTAAAACATCGCCTGAAAAGGAAGGCAGTAAGCGATCACGCCCATCAAGTGAAAGAAACCCTTTACGGAAGATTCGTTCACGTGGGGAAGAGGCATGTTTTTGAGCGTGATTCCCTTCTCGCCGATCTGGAAGAAGAGCGAAATCGCGAGAAGATCCCCCGAAAAGACGAAGCGGAGAGCGTTGCGGATGAGCCCGAGCCCCCAGACATTGGTGATCCAGAAGGCGAAGGTACCGATCAGAAAGGAAAAAACGAAGTTGAGGAGAAACGAAAGCAGAAGCGACATCCCCCATGCGCCCCAGGTCCATCCGTCGGCGATGACAGGACGCGTGAGGAGAAGTACCACGAGAAGCATCGGCAAAATCTGAAGGATGTAAACGGCCTTCTCGCCGAGGTGCCGCGCGAAAATCATCCCCTGATAGCTGAAGGGCTTGAGCAGGTTCATCGCAACGTTGCCGTTCTTGAGTTCGCCGGCGATGTACATATCGAAAGGGCAGTTGGTGAATCGCGACGAGAGAAAGCCGATCCCGATATAAGTGAGGTAAGTCCGCCAATCGATCCGGTACAGCGAACCTCCGCCCGCCTGGAAGATTCCCATCCAGAGGTAGTACTGAACGAGAAGAAAAAGAATGGGAAGAAAGCTCCAGGCAAGAGCCGATATCCGGTACGCGAGGATGCTTTTCATCCCGTTCACGGCGAACCCGGTATATTTGGAGAGTTCCTTCGCAAATGAGTTCATCGGGCTTTTCCCGTCCTCGGCTTTTTTCACTCCGCGAGTATTGTAAAGCGGGAAATGTTGCAAGTCAAACGGGACGGGACGGATTGAAACCCGATGCCGGCGAGCCGAAGCGAGTGGTTCCGGAAAGTGGTGAAAGGCAGGGTGTTTAAAAGCGTATGGACTATTCGGGCGAGTATGAATCGAGTGAGGCGGCGGATAAATTGCAAAATCCCTCTTCTGACGCTAACATGTTTCGTTATATTCGCCCGGGTTGAACCAAAACCCCCGCGCAGGACGTTTTCATGCCGAATCCTCTCACGAAAGATGAGCAGTATCGCGAAGCCCTCCGGGATTTCCTTCTTCAGCATGTTTCGCGCACCTTCGCGCTGGTAATCCCCCTTCTTCCGGAAGAACTTCGCCCCGTGGTCGGCAATGCTTATCTTCTTTGCCGCGTTACCGACACCATCGAGGACGACCCCGCGCTTCCGCTTTCCGAGAAAACCCGTCTTTTCGGCAAATTCATGTCGGTCCTCCGGGGCGCCGTCCCGCCGGACGATTTTTCCGATGATCTTTACCCGAAACTCGCGTCCGGCACTCCGGAAGGCGAAAAGGGCCTGATCCGCAACCTCGACGCCGTCATCCGCGACACCTTCCGTTTTTCGCCGGAAGATCAGGAGAACCTCCTCGAATGCGTCGCCATCATGTCGCGCGGGATGCGGCACTTCCAGGAACTGGCCGGGCGAAAATGCCTTTCCGCCCTGCGGGATCTCAACGATTACTGTTATTACGTGGCGGGAGTGGTGGGCGAAATGTTGACGCGGCTTTTTTGCGCGCATTCCGGAGCCATACGCGCACGGAAAACCAAGCTGGAGGCTTGTTCCGTTTCGTTCGGACAGGGATTGCAGATGGTGAACATCCTGAAGGACGTGTGGAAGGACCTGAAGAACGACGGCGTCTGCTGGCTTCCGGAAGAGATTTTCCGAAAACACGGTTATGATCTTTCAAAACTCGCCCAGGAATCCCTCGACGCCCGTTATGAAGCCGGAATACTGGAACTGACGGGTATCGGCGCATGGCATCTCGACCGCGGGCTGGAATACGTAAAGGCCATTCCCGTAAAAGAAAAAAAGATCCGGCAGGCCTGCCTCTGGACACTCTCGCTTTCTTATCTTACCCTGCGGCGGATCGTGAAGAATCTGCGCTTCACGGACGGTTCGCAGGTGAAGATCAGCCGTGCATCCGTGAAACGGGCATACGTTCTGTGCGCCGTTGCTTCGAAGAGCAATTTCCTGCTCGGTTTTCTTTTCGGCTTTATGCGGCGGGGACTTCCCGCAGTCAATGCGCCCGACTGTACGGTGAACAAGGGATTGGGAAACGAGGCTGTTCAGGCCTGATAAATCCTTCCCTTTTCTTTACCCGTCGTACAGCGGCAGTTCCACGGTAAAGGTGGTTCCCGACTCGGGGGTTGACGTAAAGGAGATCCTGCCGCCGTGCTGTTCCACGATCCTCCTGGAAGTGGCCATTCCGAGGCCGGTTCCGCCAGCCTTTCCCGCCGTAAAAAAAGGTTCGAAGATGCGATCCCGGTAGGACTCCGGGATACCCGGGCCGTGATCGGTCAGGCGGAACAGGAGCTTGCCGTTTTCCTCCGCGGCCGTCAGCAGGAAATCCTCCTCGTCGTTCATCACGTCGTAAGCGTTCTGCGCGATGTTGTCCAGTACGCGGCGCATTCGCGAAGGATCAAATCGCGCGGTGCCGCGATAAGCGATATCGGTTGTAAAGCGGATGTGCTTCTGCCGGAAAAGGTAGCCGAGGTGGCTTTCCACGTCCGCGAGAAATTCCGGAACGTCGGTTTCCGTCACGTCGAGCCTCAGTTCTCCCCGCGAGAAGTCCAGCACCTCGTTCGCGAGATCGGCGAGTCTCCCTGCTTCCTGCATGATCGTTTCAATGAAATCCTGCCGTTCATCTTCTCCGAACTCCGGGGATCCGAGGCATTCCGCCATTCCCCGGATCGCCATAATCGGGTTGCGGATGTCGTGCACGATGGACGCCGCCATCTGGCCGATGGAGGAGAAACGCTCGCTCTGGATGCGCTCCTCGATTACCTGGGCCTTGTCCAGCGAGTTTCCCGCCAGCACCTGAACCGTGTTCAGGAACTGCAGTTCCTCCCGCTGCCAGGGAACGTCCCCCTCCCGGTCGATCAGGCAGGCTACACCGCCGCTTCCGTCAAGCCTAAGAACGGGAATGCAGATCATCGAACTCCGCATCTCCAGTTTTTCCAGTAGCGCCCGGGTTTCGTCATTCTCCTCGGCGGCGTTGTAAACGACGGTAGGCGTGCGGTCTACGATGGCGTGCACGAGCGGAGTATCGGAGAGCGGAATTTCCTCCGGGAAGCGGCAGTGCTGCAGCGCGATATGGTTTTTTGCCGCAAGTCGCAACTTCCCCTGTTTCCGGTCCAGATGGTACACAGCCACCTTCTCCGAACCGAAGAAGCCTGTGAAGGCCTGTGCGAGCACGAGGAAAAACTCGTCCACCGAATAGAAATGCATCGACAGCAGAATCTTTGCGAGGTCGTTGAGGGATCGCAATGCGACGAGGCTACGCTCGTTGGAGTTGACGGAAAATTCGAGCGCCTGGTTTTGTTCCTGCAGTTCTCGGGTTTTGTCGTCCAGGACGATTTCCAATTTTTCATACATCAGCGCATTGGAAAGCGCTACGGCGAAAAGATCCTGAAAGAGGCGAAGAAACCCGCGGTCTTCGAAATTGAAGTCACGACCGTTCACTTTACTGCCGAAAATCGCGACTCCCGCCAGTTCCCCGTCGAATACGAAGGGAAGCAGGTGAACCGCACCGCGTCGATGCACCAGGAATCGGAAAGTCTCCTCCGCCGCGGTGGAACCGTCGGGATCGGACATAATTCGTTCGAGGTCGATCATGCCGCGTTTTCGCAGGAGGTAGCCCGCGAGATTTTCCGATATGTCCGCCGGTTCCAGATGATTGGTCGCGTCGCGGTAAGTGCCGTCGGGTTCACGGATGAGCAACTGCAGCATATCCACGAAAAGGTGACGGGAGAAGAGATGTTTTACTTGGATGGCGAGTTCTTCGGGGTTTCGCACCGAAAGCACGGAAGAAGTGAATTCTTCCGTCAGGCGGTCGCGGTTGGTTCGGTTGCGTCGGAAGAGAAGATCGACAAGATGCTGGAAGTTGGAGTAATAAACCGCGAAAAGCAGCCCGATTCCCGTCGCGAGAAGTCCCAACCTGAAAAATCCGTAGCCCCGCCAGAGGAAAAAGGTGTACTTGATGAATACGATGATCGGCACGAAGAGAAGCGCCGAGGTCAGCGCCCAAAGCGCGGTGCGGAAAAACGCTGTCCGGAGCTCCAGCCAGCGCTGGGAAATTACGGCCCACGTCAGGAAAGCGATCGCGGTAAATCCGCCGATGAGGATTCCCCACGGATAATACTCCCGGTGTCCGAGAGAAACAAAAAAGCGCGATAACACCAGGGCGATAACGGTGCCAACCATAATTCCGATCTCAGGTAGAAAAAGCCGGAAGCGCCGTTTTTCACGGTTGGCGCTGCTGTATTTCAGGAAGCACTGGAGCGCCATCCAGAAAATCGAAAACAAGAGCAGTACCACCCATACCGTGTTCAGCCAGCTCCCTTTGTAGGACAGCAACCCGTCATCGATAACGGCCCGGGAAACATCCCACGGCGTGAAGAGGGAAAGAAGAGAGACGGCAAACGCAATCCCGAACGCGACAAACGACCGGAGCAGAAATTTTCTTTTCCGATCGTAAGGGAAAATCGAGGAAAATGCGACGAATGATGCTCCGGTCAAGGCGATTACGGAATGATGAATCCGGACCAGGAGCGTCACGTCGCCGCCTTCCGGCGCGATGCTGATGAGGGCGAAAACGCCGACGATACCTGCGCAGAACACGCTCACCATGAAAAACACGAGATGGAGCGGGTGCTTCGGGGAACGGGAGAGTACGATCAATCCCAGCCAGAGGAAAAGCAGGAATTCAATGAATCCCGCAAGCGCCATTTTCGGCCTCCTCCGGCAGGACGGGGATACCGCCCACCGACACCCGGGTATAAATGCCGACTTCGCTCTGGAGTTCGATATTCCAGCCTCGACGTTCACAGATGGCATGTGCCACCGACAAACCCAGCCCTGTTCCCGGAACGTTTCTTCCTTCGGGGTACCGAACCCGGAAAAAACGGCTGAAGACGTTATCGAGGTCTTCCCGGGGAACGCCGATTCCCGTTTCTTCGATGACGAAGGCGAGATAGCCGTTGACTTCGACGGCATCCACCGAGACGGTTCCTCCCGTCTTGTTGTAAACGATCGCGTTGTGCACGATTTCCCCGAGCATGTGTTTCAAGTATTCCGCGTCCGCCTCGATATGGATGTCGCCGGTAAGAGAAGTTTCCGCCGGGTACATCACATGCAGCGAGTTTTCCCGGATCGGATCCGTGAACTCTCCGTCCAGGGTCTGTGCTCGAAACTCGCGGAGGAAGCGTCGCACCTCGATTCGCGTCAGATATTCGTCCGAATGCTCTAGGCTGGAAAGAACGAGAAAGTTGTTGATGATTCGCTTCAGAAGCCGTAATTCCGTGAAGATCGAATGGAACATCGCACGCACCTGTTCCCGGTTCGTAAGATCGACGTCCCCGCCGGCCAGCAGTTCCACCGCTCCGTAAATGTTGGAGACCGGTGTCCGGATCTCGTGGGAAATATTGGCCATCAGTTCGGTTTTGATGCTGTCGGACTGACGGAGGCGGAGGTTCTGCTCCTGAATGGTCTCGAAGGAGCGCTGAAGATCCCCGTTGAGCGCCTCCACTTCGCGGTGCAGCCGAACGAGGCGGTTGGCAAGCACGGAGGCGATGCAGACGAGGAAGATCAGGAATCCGAAAGTGGAGATATAGCCGGTTCCGGAGATGCGTCCCAACGCGCGCGAGAACAAGATATCATTGAGGGCGGAGAAGCTCATCACCAGAACCCCGGCGAGCATAACGCGCGCGTCGCTTTCCACGCGGACATAACGGAGCAGGATATGGAAAATACGTCCGACGCCGTAAATCCAGGAAAAATGAACAAAGTGTGTGAAAACCCACCACATCGAGGAAGGTTCCCTGAGAATCAGCAGCAGCAATAGTATCGGAATGGTCAGAAGAAGATAGATCCGGTCTACGATGGTCGCAGGATGGCGGAAAAAGCGGAGATTAAACTGGAGGAATAGAGGAACAATCAGCGTCAGCGACAGGTATTCAAATTTCTTGAGCAGCAGATAATTGACCGTGAAGCTGTACTTGACTTCCGAAAGCATGCCGAAATAGGCGCTGGCAGTGAAACAGATAACCGCAAACCAAAGGTACTCCGAATCCGTCCGGCGGCGAAAACCGAGCATCAGGAAGTAAAAGCCGATGACAATGTATATCGCTGCGAAAAGAAGTTTCCCCATTTCCGACATGAGCAGTTTCTTCTCGAGTTCATGATAGGGCCCGACGCGGTAATTGCCGGAGAAAAGTCCGCAGTCCGTGTCGTATTCTATTACCCGGATCGCGAGTACGTTATCGCCGTTCGTGCGGACAAGAGAAACCGGCAGTTCGTAGATGCGGACTTTGTCGTAAGCGTAACGCGTCTGGTTGGAAAGCACGTAACCGTTGCGGCCGATATAGGCTCCGTTAAACCAGACATCGTCGATATCGGCGATGCGGCCGAGTTCGATTCCGGGGTTGTGTTCTGGAATTCCGCCGGGAAAGCGCAGGTGCAGGCGGTACCAGCATACACCGCCGTTGTTCGTGAAGTGTCCTCTCTTCCATGTGTGGGGAGCGCTGACGTGTACCCAGGCGCGGTCGTCGAGTTCGGAAGCGGAGTAATCCGCGTTACCGGGATGGAAAAGAAGGCAGGCCTTTTCCCCGAAGTCGCGAACCGTTCCGTCAGCCGGAACATCGAGGATCGGAACGTCCGGAAAAAGGGCGGCGGGAAGCGCGAGAAGAAAGAAAATGAATCCGATGCCCCGCATGATGCCTCCCCGTCTTCTCCGGTTTGTAAACAGCTATCCTTCGATCCCCAATAGACAAACGCTGTCTCTCCGGGACGAGTTCCCGGCCCATTCGAGAAAGTCCTCCAGAACCGCGTTCGCGAGCTTTCCCGAAGAAAGACCGCGCGTCTTTTCCTCGGCCGCGGAAAGCCTTCCGGAATCCCATACGTCACCGTCCCGGTTCCGGGAGAGAAGCAGTCCTTCTGTGGAAAGCAGGAGTCTTGCCGCACCGTTCAGCGGAACGTCCTCGTCGAGGTAGCGGACGCCTTCCGTTCCACCGATCACCTTGCCGCGTTTCGTGAGCGGGATAACGGAGCCTTCCGGGAAAAGAAAAAGCGGGTTGCCGCCCGCGTGCGAGTAAACGATCCGCTTTGCCGCGCGGTCCACATCCACGGCGCTTGCCGAAAAGAAGAGCCCCGAGTCCGGGTAGGCCTCGAACACGAGGCGATTCCAATCTCGTAAAGCTTCTCCCGGGGTTTTCGCGGACGAAGCTTCCTGCCAGATCGAAAGGAGCGAATGCCGGAGCGCTTCGGCGGGAGCTCCCTGGAGAGAAAGTTTTGCGATCATCGCCCGGAGCCGGCCATCGGGCATCGCCCGGCAGTCGAAAAAGTCGCCGGAAATATCGCGCGCGGCGCGGTAGGAAACCGACACGCCGAGTTTCGCCGCGTTTGCGGTTGCGCCGGAAAGCCAGTGTTCCTGGGAGAGGAGGGCGAAGCGAGTTTCCTCGGCAGCGCGTCCGTCTCGCGAGCGCAGGGTTTCGTCCGCGCGGTGAAGATCCTGGACGAGCTCGTCTATACGCTTTTCCGTTTCCTCCGCCCGCTTCTTTGCGCCATTGATCTCGTTTTCCTTGGTGCGGAGGGCTTCCTCGTGCAGGCGTTCTTCGGCGAGATTCTGGAGGTGGAGGGAGAACCCGTTTGTGAGAATCAGAAGCTCTTCCAGCAGGTCCTCGGTCAGCGGACGGCCGTCGAAACGGTTGTCCAGAAGAAGCGCGCCGACCGGCCTGCCGTTCTCATACACGGGCGTCACGGCGTATTCCCCGAGATTCAAGCGCCTGCGCAAGATACGGTCCATCGCCTTGGGATCATCGTTCCTGAGCGGAACGTGTAGCGTCTGGCGCGTCCAGATGGCGTCGAGGATGGCGGATTCGTCATCCGGCGCAATGACGATTTCGCGGACGGCGTCGGTGAATCGGTTGTCGGTCTTTTCAAGGAAAGAGGCGGGATTTTCGAGGAAGCTGTTGATGTCGATGCGCAGGTTGAGGTAGTTCTCGTAACTGCCGAAAGTGGCGACGAGTTCTTCCCGGTCGAGCATGCCGATGGCGTAACGCCCGACGAGCTTTCCTTCTTCCAGGAGGAAGATCGCGCCCCGATTGTAGCGGAAGCCGAAGTTCGCCGTGAGAAAGGTGAGGAAAACGCGGTAAAGTTCGTCCGGATCGCGAATGCCGGTGAGGCATGTGTCGATCACGTTGATGAGTTTGAGGTTATGGACGTGTTCTTCCATCGTTGCGTCTGACGGGGCGGCGGGCGCTGGATTCGACGGTGCGGGCGCATTCCCCGTTATAGCGGGAGCGGTCGATGCGAGAAAGCGGCCGAGAGTCAGTAGGACAAGCGTCGAAAGAACGAGGGATAGGCCGATCACAAAAAGATCGAAGAAAAAGCCGCCGCGGATGCGATTCCCAGCGGATTCGGGATGGAAGCGGGCTGCGTACCAGAAAGCGGGTTTTCCTCCGGAAAGCACGGGATAGAGCAGCAGATCCGCTCCCGTCCACCGGAGCGCCGCGCGTTCGGGAGCGGGACGGACAGCCAGAAGACCGGCGGGCGTGCTTCCGAACTCGAGACGGTATCCCGTGGAAGATTTCGAACGTGCTTCGGCGAGCAGATTCCGCATCACGCCGCGGACAAGGTAATCGTCGGCGTCGGTAAAACCGGCCTTTTCGCACTCTGCCTGCGCCTGCCTTCGCGCGTCCGGCGCCCAAACGGAAGCAACGGGATGAAACCCCGCGTCCAGAACGGCGGCGGCGGTGACGGTGAGCTGCTGGCTGGAAAGCTTTCGGGATTCCACCCGGGTCACGGCGCGCGCGAATAGTTTGTCGAGCGCCGCCTGCAGCTTGTCTTGCGCGGGCTTGGAGTTCAGGGCATCGGCTGGAGAGACTCCCTCCGAAATCAGCGCCTGGTGCATCAGGTTCATCATGTCCTCGTAGGAGTCCTTCAGCGCCTCCCGTTCCAAGTGCAGGTGCGAAGCCGCGAGAGCAGCGCCGGAAACCGCTACCACGAGCGCCACGGAAAGAGCGAGCCTTGCGGACAGCGGCAGGGAAAGCCGCATCACCAGCCGGGCGAAGAGTTCCAGGAGCGTGCTGACCAGCACGAGCAAGGCGAAGGAAGCCACGAAGAGACGGAAATAGAAGCGCCAATCGTCCACCGCAGGTACGGAAACCACGGAGTTCCAGCCGCCGAAACCGTCGTCGGTACGGACGGAATTCGACAGGTCGCGTGCCCAGATCACGCTGGTGGGCTGCCCTGTGACGCTGTCGGTCACGGCTTCGCCCAGCTTCACCACGAATTTGTACTGGTTGCGTCCTGACGAGAGGGTCACCCGCGATTCCCATCGGTCGAAGGTCTTGCGTTCCATCCGGAAAGCGGGATCGTCCTGCGACCAGTCGGAAAAGAAGCCGGAGACAACCACGTCCTTCACATCCAGCGGAGAGTGTTCCGTTAGGCTATATCGTTCCAAGGTTTCCGGAGGAAGCGGAAGGCTGAAAACGAAGGCGCGTGGTTCGGAAGCCTCTTTTTCGGCCATATTGAAGAAAACATCCCCGATGAACCAGGCCGCAACTGCGGCCGCGACAAGGGCTGTCCGGATCACGATTCTTTTCATACCGACTCTCCTGTCCCGAGAATGCCGTTGACAATCTCCAGGAGGTTGTTCGGACTGAAAGGCTTGGTGAGAAAGTGCTTTGCCCCCATTTCCATGGCGCGTTTCTCGTCCTCGCGCTGGCCGCTCGCGGTGAGGAAAATCACAGGGATGCCGTTTGTGGAAGGCTCCGACAGAAGCTTCTCGAAAACCTGAAAACCGTCCATCCGAGGCATCATGATGTCCAGCAGCACGAGATCCGGCTTTTCGTGCGAGATGGCCTGCCAGCCGCTTTCGCCGTTGTAGGCGGAGATAACGTCGTAGCCATTGGCGACGAGTTTGGTCTTGATGAGCATGATGATCGTGGTGTTATCATCGACGACCAGGATCTTCTTCATCGATGCCTCCGACGAGCCGATTCTTTAACGGCCTACGCACTTCATGTTAGTACAAAGCCCCAAGGAAATCAAGCGGAAAAGAGTTGTCTTCCGTTCGGGATGTTTCTACGAACATGATTGGGAAAAACGGAGTTCGGGTTTTGAAAAATTAACGGAAAGTAAACCGGAATGCCCCGGCTTCTTCTTGAAGAAACACCCTGAAAGTGATAAACTATTGGTATATGTCATCTCTCGGGAGGAATCCATGAAAGCCATTGTCCTGGCAGCCGTCGTTCTTGTTTTCTTTTCCGTTTCCTGTTCCAACACCGTCTCGGGCGGTTCGTCCTCGAATTCTACGGCCGCATCGAACGGCGCGTCGAGCAGCACCGCGCTGGTAACCAGTATTCCCACGTCGATTACCCCTGCCACTCCTGCCAATCTTTGCGACCAGTCGAGCCTCAAGCTGAAGTCTCCCCGCCGTTTCAGCCCCTCCTACTCGAACCAGAGCGGCGCCTACCAGCAGCTCAAGAATTTCGCGGAGTTGGGCGTAACCGTGTCCCTGTCGATCCAGAAAATTCTTTCCAATATCGCCGTGCCGACTATCTATGGATTCCTCGTTTCCAACACCGGCAAGACGGCCGTTATCAACTCGGCGTCCGGCATCTGGGTTTATTACAATACCAATGCCGCGAACGGGACTTACCTGTACTACGGCACCAACGCCGGCTTTACCAACATCTACATCGACTGGAAACCGACGTCGACCGGTTTTTCGGGTAAGGCGGTCTGGTTTGACGCCGCGAGCGATACGGCCTCGGATTTCAGTCAGGGAACTTTTGTGTATGACACCAGTGTGCCGAATCCTTCACTGGATATGTGCCTCCAGATGAAAACCGGAAACAGCGACGATTTCAGCAATTTCCGTGTCCTGCTGACGGGAAATACCACCGACCAGTCCGTCAGCGTGGCCGCCAAAGTCGATTTCACCGCCGTCCGCTACTCGGGCGAGCTGAGTTTCATCACCGGCTGGGACATGGTGGGCTATGCGAAGCAGGGAACGAATGGCGGCGTGGAGGCGTGGACTGTCGGAGTCACCAATACCACTAACTCCGGAATCGGCACCACTAACGGCTTCTTTTCCACAAACGTGAACGGTATCACCAACCTGAACGGAGGAACGGACCTGGATTTTCTAATCACCGGCAGTCAAACATCTAACTATATTATTTGTGGTTCGAATTTTACCTATACAGAATATTTTGATCCGAGCGGTCTGACTCTCTATGCACTGGGCAGCGCATACGGACATATTACTTTCGATGAAGTCACTTCCATTACGAATACGGCCACGAATCTGGACGAACCTATCAATATCCTGAATACCAACTACATCTCTTCAGTCGGGATTATTCCTTCCACCAATTATTTTAACACCAACATCTCAATTACCAATTCACAGTCCATTTCCAGCTTTTTCTATGTTGATCAATTGACCGCTCACATCGATTTTCAATATACCAACTGGGTTGATCCTTCCCAGGCCCTCACGAACAATACGCCGCCCTCGGACGTGGCGGCCATTCTCGCGAACCTCGCAACCAACCGGATGACGAGCAACGTCTATCCGGTGAACACGCTGCCGTAAGGACATTTTAACCCGTTCCGTTTTGAAAACGAACAGCCCGGAGGCTTCCGCCTCCGGGCTGTTTTCATTCTCGATCGAAAGGGAGGATTCCGATTATATCTCGTTCGTAACCGAGTAATTTACTGCTATTTCTCGGTTATCATGACGGAATAAGGAAGGGAAACTCACCGGATTTGAATTCAAATGGGGTAACCGGAAATCTCGAATCCCGAATCTTCAACGGAAGCGATCCGGAAGGGCAACTTTGTGAATTTTCCGGATTAACGTTCCGCTCCTTCCGGAAGTTCTATCAGGCTGATCCGTCGAAGGCGGCTTTCATTTGTTCGACCCATTTCGGGTCCATTTTGACCAGACGGTTCTTTTTCAGATTCTCCATGACGATCCACCGGATATGCCCGCCGGAAGTTCCGGTATAAGACTCCAACGCCTTCCTGCCTTCCTCCGGCTGGTGCGCGACAACGACACTCCAGCCGTAACCGAGGCTCTGTCGGAGAACCTTCCGCGATTCCGTCAGTTTTTCCGAGCCGTGAAATCCGTCCGTGATTTTTCTCAGGATCTCCAGAATTTTCCGGTTGATTTCGGGGTTTTTCAACAGCTTCGGTTCGCAAAGTGCCGCCACGACGGCCCTTTGTTCCAGCGGATTCCCTTCCGTCCAATCCCGGAAACCTTCGAGGACCTCGTTCATTTTCCCGACAGCGATTTCCTGCACCGCGATGGCGACCGCTTCCCGGATACGCCAACTGTCGTGAGACGCGAATGTCCTCAAGAAAGCGAACGTCCCGGGAATATCGTCCCGATGAAGCATCGCGTAACCGACGATGCCGCACATTCCCGCGAATTCCTCCGGGCTGTTCGCCGTATCCTCGCGTATGCACCCGAGGCACTTGCCGACGACGCCGGGCTCCGCTTCCTTGGCGAAGGAGTGAAGCAGTTCCAGGTTTCCCCGCGGTCCGGGAAGGTTCGAATGAGACAACAGATAATCCAGAGTAATCATTTATTTGTCCCTTTTCAATATTTCCGCAAACAGGAAGCGGACGCCCGCGCAACCGGATTTGCGCGGGTCGGAGAGAGACAGTTTGCGCAGCATACTTCGACCATTGCCGCCGCCTTCACTCCTTCACCGATCTCAGGTACTCCGCGTTCTCTTCGGGAATGCTCGGGTTGATGAACATCCCGCTGCCCAGTTCGAAACCGGCGGTGCGGGTGAGACGCGGCACGATGGTGAGATACCAGTGGAAGAAGACGGTGTTGCCGTAACCCTTGGGCGAGTTGCGGATGATGAAGTTGTAGTCCGGGTCGTTCAACCCGAAGTAAAGCTTCCGGAGAACCGTCCGCAGGGTTTCCGCGAAGTCGGACATTTCCTCGTCGGTGATGCTGATGATGGACGACGAGTGACGTTTAGGGTAGATCCAGAGGTGGAAGGGGGTGGATGCCGCGTAAGGCGTGAATGCCACGAAGTGCTTGCTTTCCAGGATGATCCGCTTGCCGCCTTCCATCTCCATCTTCAGTACATCGCAGAACATGCATTCGCGGTGTTCCTCGTGGTAGCGGATGGCCTCGTTCATGCGGCTCATGATGTCGCGGGGGATGACCGGCAGCGCGATGATCTGGGAATGCGGATGCAGGAGCGATGCACCCGCTTTCAGACCGTGATTCCGGAAGGCGATCACGCTTTCCACATAAGGCTGCTGCATCAGATGGTCGATACGGAGCTGGTAGGCGCGGATCACGTCCTTCACCCGCTCGAGGTCCATCGTGGCGAGGGTGAGGTTATGCTTTTCGCTTTCGATGAGCACTTCGTGATGGCCCACTCCGTCCATCCAGCGGAAAAAGTCTTGCGTATTGCGCTTGATTTCGCTCTCCTCTGGAGGAATGAGCGCGGGAAATTTGTTGGGAATCACGCGCAGGGACCATTTTTCATGATCGCCGATGCGGTGGAACTCATGATCGTTTCCCGTCTTTGCCTCGTTTCCGGGACAGAAAGGGCATTTCTCGTCGTACTCGGGCGTATTGACGGAGGAAATGTTCTTGTCTTCTTTCAGTTGTTCCGGACGCTTGGCTCTCTCGGTAGAAATGACGACCCAATCCTTCAGGATGATGTTTTGTCGAAGCTGCGGCATATTACCCTCCTCGGTTCTGAGGCTTACATGATACCGAAGCCCGGGAAAATTGCAATCCCCATCAAGACATTGTCAAAACCGGCAATTTGCCATGACTCGGGATGGTGCGCCCGGAAGTTTCCGAAATAATTTGAGTTCCCGACTGCGGCATGTTATAATAATTGTCTCAAATTTAAACATGCCACCTTAGCTCAGTTGGTAGAGCGACTGATTCGTAATCAGTAGGCCGACGGTTCAATCCCGCCAGGTGGCTGTTTATTTTCTTCCCGCCCGTCCCGCTTTTCTTCTTTCCATACCGTCCGGAGGCATTCCCGATGGCATCATTCGCCGCCCGCACCGTCCTTCTCGAGTTCCAGGACTGTTCCGCAGACCGTATTTCATCCGGGGAAGCGCTGGAAGCCGCCCTCCGCGAGGCCTTTTCCGACGAGGAAGTCCGTCACATGATTGTGCTCTCCGATGCCGCCGGTTTGCGCGCGCTTCTCGCCGGCGAAACCCGTCAGGTTTCTGTTTTCACTCGTCCCGCAGACCGTTTCGCCGCGGCGGACATCCTCTTTTTGCGCGAGGAGAAGGACCGTTCCCGGCTTTTCAACGCGCTCCGCCGGGTCTTCAACGCCAAGGCATTCCTCTCGATGGACATCCGACGGGGAAATTCCTCCGCCCGTCCGGGCATGGAAAAAGCGGGGAAAGGGTAAATCTTCCGCCGCTATTCCCCCAAATAAGCCGCCTTCACGCGTTCGTCCGCAAGAAGTTCAGCGGAAGTTCCCGACAATGCGACTCTTCCCGTCTCCAATACATAGGCGCGTGCCGAGCAGGAAAGCGCGGCGCGCGCATTCTGCTCCACGAGGAGCACCGTCACGCCCTCGTCGCGGTTGATGCGGACGACGGTTTCGAAGATCTGACGGATAACGAGGGGCGCGAGACCGAGGGAAGGCTCGTCGAGAAGCAGAAGGGAGGGACGCGACATCAGCGCCCGAGCGACGGCGAGCATCTGCTGTTCGCCCCCCGAGAGCGACCCCGCCTTTTGGGCGCGGCGCGAAGCGAGAACGGGGAAAATCCCCTCCATTTCGGCGACAGCACTTTTAACGGCCTTCGGGTCCTTCAGGGTCCAGGCCCCCATCTCGAGGTTTTCACGAACAGTGAGACCGCCGAAAACACCGCGTCCTTCGGGAACGAGCGCCGCGCCGAGCGCAGTGACATGGTGCGTCGGGAGGCTCTTTCCCGTCGTGTGCAGCGAAGCGCCCCGGAAGGCGATTTCCCCGCCGGAAAGCGGAACGAGTCCCGCGACGGCTCGCAGCAGCGTGGATTTTCCCGCACCGTTCGCACCGATCAGACACACGATTTCGCCCTCTTCCACGGCAACGTCGACTTCCCGGAGAGCGCGGATGCCTCCGTAGCTCACCGACGCAGACTTGAGTCCCAGCATCGCGCTCATGCGCCGCTTCCGAGGTAGGCTTCGATGACGACGGGATTGCGCCGCACCTCTTCCGGCGTACCCTCCGCGATCTTGCGGCCCGAGTTCAGCACGGTGACGCGGTCGCAGACGCCCATCACGAGTTTCATATCGTGTTCGATGAGAACCACTGTCACGCCGAGATCGCGGATGCTGCGAATGGAGCCCATCAGTTCGGCGGTTTCCGAAGGATTCATCCCGGCGGCGGGTTCGTCGAGGAAAAGCAGCTTCGGTTCGCTCGCGAGGGCGCGCGCGATCTCGAGTTCCCGCTGTTTCCCGTAGGGCATGTTTTTCGGCAGCTCATGCCGCAGTTCGTACAGGTTCCAGAATTCGAGCTGTCTGCGCGCCGCGAGCACAATGTCGCGTTCCTCGCGCTTGAGAAGCAGGAATCCGAGAAGCGCGTTCAGAATCCGGTTTTTGGCGAAGGGAAGCACGCGGGAGCGGTAGTGACGTCCGATCATCACATTCTCGAAGACGGTCATTTCCCTGAAGAGCCGGATATTCTGGAAGGTGCGCGATACACCGAGCCGTGCGACCCTGTGGGGAGGGATACCCGTTATGTCCTTTCCGTCGAAACGTACGCGGCCCGAGGAGGGAACCTCGAGACCGGTGATCAGGTTGAAAAGGGTGGTCTTCCCTGCGCCGTTCGGTCCGATGAGTCCCGTGATGGAACCCGCCTCCACGGAAAAATCCACGTCGTCCACGGCGCGGATGCCGCCGAAATCGCGCCGAAGCGCCTGCGTCGACAGAAGCATCATTCGGACGCCTCCCCGGCCGACCGTTCGGCGCTCCGTTCGAAGTCCGGTTTCCTGCGCGCGAGAATTCCCTGAGGCCGGAACACCATCGCGAGCACGAGGATCAGCCCGAAAAGCACCTGGTTCCACTGCGCCGGAATGACACTCGACAGTCCGAGGAGACGGGGCAGTTCCGACGCGACGGAAATCACCACTGCGCCGATCAGCACGCCGGCGGGGTTGCCCATTCCGCCCAGCACGACCATGCAAAGCACCAGCACCGAAAGCATAAAGCCGAAGGTTTCCGGGGCCACCGACTGGTTGTAGGAGGCCCAGAGCCACCCCGCAAGCCCCGCGAAGGCGCTTCCCAAGGTGAATGCGAGGGTTTCGTAAAGCGGGACGTCGATGCCCATGGCGGCCGCGGCAACCGGATCCTCCCGGATCGCTTCGAGGGCTCGTCCCAGACGGGAACGATTGAAGCGCCGCATCAGGAGAAAGGATAGCAGGACGAAGCTCCAGATCAGAGCGGCGAACGGTCCCTTGTCGGACTGGGTCAACGTGAGTCCGAAAAGCTTCATCGGCGGAATGTCGGAAATGCCCCGGCTGCCGCGCGTGACGGAATCCCAGTTGATGATGACGTTCTGGACGATCTGCCCGAACCCGAGCGTCGCGATGGCGAGATAATCGCCTTTGAGACGGAGCGTGGGAAGCCCGATAACGAGTCCGATCAGCGCGGAAAGCGCCACCGACGCCCCGAGCGCCGATACGAAATCCCAGTGGAACGTCGATGTCAGGATGGCCGTGGTGTAGGCGCCGACGCCGAAGAATGCGGCCTGGCACAGCGACAGCAGGCCCGTTGTTCCCGCGATGAGGTTGAGTCCGATCGCAAGGATCGCGTATATGCCCGTGTAAACGAGGAGGAGGAGGGCGTAACTTGCCATATCAGACCTTCTCCCGGAAATTCCGGCCGAGAATGCCCTGGGGGCGGAATAACAGAATGAGGATCAGCACTCCGAAAGCGATGGTATCCTTGAGTCCTTCCGGAATGCCGAGAAGCGCTACGGCCAGCGTCTCCAGGAGCCCCAGCACCACGCCGCCGAGCATCGCGCCCTCCACGCTGCCGATGCCGCCGAGGACCGCCGCGATGAAGGCCTTCATTCCCGCGAGCGACCCCATCGTCGGATAGACCTTGTATTCCATCGCGATCAGGATTCCCGCGGCCGCCGCAAGCGCGCTTCCCACTGCGAAGGTGAGCATGATGATGCGCTCCGTGTCGATGCCCATCAAACTCGCAGCCGGAAGGTTCTCGCTCGTGGCCCGCATCGCCTTGCCCGTCCGGGTGAAGTCCACGAATACCTTGAGAGCCGCCATCAGCACGATCGCCACGGCGAATACCAGCACCTGGTGGGGCGTCACGGAAACCCCTCCGAGGTTCCACGCCGTGTTGTCGAAGGGATACTCGAAGCGCCGGGACTTGGTGCCGAAGAAGACCGCGGCGAGGTTGGAGAGGATGATCGACACCCCGATAGCCGACAGAAGCGGCGCGAGACGGGGCGCGTTCCGCAGAGGCCGGTAAGCAAGGCGTTCCACGGCTACGCCCAGGAACGCCGATGCCGCCATGCCAGCCGCAACGGCAAGCGCGAAGGCGACCGGCGCGGGAAGCGACATCCGTGCGGCGTCGTAGAGAAACAGCGCCGCATAAGTTCCCGCCATCAGCACCTCGCCGTGCGCGAAGTTGATGAACTTCAGGATGCCGTATACCATCGTGTAGCCCAGAGCGATCAGGGCATAGATCGCCCCAAGCGTCAAGCCGTTGACAACGTGCTGGGAGAATTCGGGGGCGCTTAGTAATGATAGCGGCATGAGAGTATCCGGATGACATCATTTTCAATCCGATAAACCAGACGGTGTTCCTGATCGATTCTCCTCGACCAGCAGCCGGATAAATTGAATTTCAAAGGCTCCGGTTTGCCGATTCCATCAAAAGGAGATTGGTCGATCGCCTGAATCAATTCCAGAATTTTCGCCGCTTTTTTCTTTTCGCTCTTGACCCAGTATTGAAGGTCTTCAAAGGCGGACTCTTCAAATTCCAATTTCATTCCGCAAATCCTGTATCGATTCAAAACTGACTTTATTACCGCCTTTTAAAGCGTTCAATAATCTTGCGGCATTTTGTGGAGACTTCAGCAGATAGAAAGTCTCTTCCATCGAATCGTAATCCTCCGCGTCAATAACCACCACGCCGCCTTTCAACTTTCCCTTGATCCTTACCGGAGTGTGGTCATTCACCGCGATATCCATCAGATGGTCCAGGTCTTTTACCGCTTCATCGAATCCGTATTCTGTAACCATAAGTCCTCCTTTTCCGCCTCACCCCCCGGCCTCCTTCTCCACGATGTCCGTTCGGGCACATCGCAGGGAGGGGGAGGAGTTCAAACTTGATCTTACTATTTCTTTTTCCCGTCTTTCAATGCTTTCTTGCCTTCGCTTTCCAATCTGCGCGCTACTTTTTTGACGTCTTCCGATGCCGGAAGAAGCTCCGGTTTAACTCCGCGTTCTATCAGCATCTTTCGGACCGCTTGATTGTTCTCGATATGTTCTTTGGAAATAGGAACTTCCCCTTTCAGATCCTTTTCCACGACATTATGGCTTGTCAATTCAGTGGCAAAGTCTTTGGCCTTGATGGTCAATACAGGCAAAAAGTCAGCCAGAGGCCTGCCTTCAGGTACTTTCAATCTGTTCTTCATTTCCTGGGTGGAATTGCCGCCGAACAGGGCTGTATCTCCCTTCGACCGGATGATGGCGAACCCTTTTTCGTCTACACCACGCTCATACGATCATTCCCGAAAGCTTTTTCTCGGATTGGGTCAGCTTATCTCTCGCCTTGACACAGGCCACTTCCAACAATCGCTGCTCGATGATTTCCTGTTTCCGGGTTTGAACCGCGAAGTAAGTCTGTGCGAAAGCCACTTCATTCTTGGCTGGATCACCGTTTTGAGCCACCAGGTAGCATGCATAGCGGGTTAGCGCGATATCATCCATCTCGCGCCGGCCTCCCTTGCCGATTCCGATCATTTTGTTGACGTCAACAAAATGATCGGACCCTTGATTTCCCGAGTTTTCACAAGCATTCCTGGCTTTTTCAACCACCTTCAGGAAATTACGCCACTCGGTGTAGCCAAAGATTTCCTGCAATTCGCGGGCGCTCCAGCACTCCACTCCATCCAGCAGATAGCAGGCTTCTTCGAACTTTACGAACAGTTCCTGAATGAGTTCTTTCTTCATTTGGGATTCTCCCCTTCCACGATTTTAATTTCCTCTTCCGTCAACATCAAAGATAGCACTTTTGTCTTACCTCATCAAATCCCACAGAATTTGGTAACAATACTTGACCGTATTGTGTTCGTCTATTCCAGGATTCATATTCCCATGAACCAAAATATTCCTCACTTGATAGATGATTTCAAAAATTCCGGAAAAAACCTGCTCGAAATTACTGGTAATAAAAATCTTATCCAGTTTAAATACAGCCGGGGCATCGGCGGCGTGTACGGTACCGTCTGCATTGATTCTGGGATTTTGGAGTAAATTCGTCACTTGTTGTGGTTGATTATAATCCAAGACAGCGGATTGCAAAGAACATGCAGCAATCTTATCGGGGTGCAACGTCGCCCGCTCCAAAGAATAATGCAGTTGTTCCAGATTGCTTCGGAAGGCGATCCCGTCTTTGGAAGAATCGTCGATCAGTTGCTTGAATCGATCGAATTCTTCTATTATCTGCTCAATATAGTTCATGTCTTTCTCCTATAATTCGAAAATAATATTCTAACAGAATATCTGCGATGATTCAAAGCCAAACCCTCCACGGGACAGGGTTTGATTGGTGTCCGCGCCTAGCGACGAGGCCACATTTCCAAGTGAACGCAGCCAAATTCGCGCTTGTCCGAGCGAAGCGAGTTGCGCGAATTTGAGCGGAGTGAGCGCCAGGAAATGAGAGCCGAAGGAGCGTAGCGCTTCCGGGCGCCTTCTTTTGGTACTTTTCTTGGCGCCGACAAGAAAAGTAACTAATGCACTGCGCTCAGCTTCCCGCCGTCAAGCCGGTACGCCGCGATCTGCGTATAGCCCTTTTTCTCGGCGCGGAAGATGCCGACGTTCTTGATCGCGTCGCCCTTGCCGGGGAGAAACGTGATGCTGCCGGACACGCCCGGATAGTTGGACACGGCGGCGACGTTCGCGCGTACGAGATCGCGGTCGATCTGGCCGTTGGTCGAGGCTTTCTGCGCCTTTTCGAGGGCGTCCATGATGAGGTTGGCGTTGTCGTAGGAGTTGAGACTGAAGCTGTCGGGCTTCTCGCCCCACTTCTTCGCGTATTTGTCCACGAAGGCTTGCCGGATCGGGTTCGGACCGCTCTCCTCGGCGGAATTGGCGAAGATCACGCCGTCCGCTAGGTCGCCTGCGAGGCTGAAGATGTCGGGGTTGGAATAGCCGTCGCCCGAGAGGAATTTCACCGTCAGGCCGAGGTCCTTCGCCTGGGAAAGGATCTGGGCCATCTCGGCCACGTAACACGGCATGTAAAGCGCTTCGGGTTTCTGCGCTTTGATGCGCGTGAGCTGGGTCTTGAAGTCCTTGTCGCCCTGAAGGGCCGATTCCATCGAAGTTACCTTGCCGCCAGCAGTTTCGTACGCCGTCTTGAAGTCCTCGGCAAGGCCCTGGCTGTAATCGTTCTTGAGGTAAAGCACGGCCACCGTCTTCACCTTCAGAACCTGCGCCGTGTAAAGGCCGAAAACCTGCGCCTGGAGTTCGTCGGAGAGAACGTTGCGGAAAATGAAGTTGCCTTTGGAGGTGAGCGCCTTGTGGGTGGAGGACGGGGTGATCATCACGATCTTCTCCGCCTGGGCCTTCGGAGCGATAGCCAGTGCGCAACTGGAGAACACGGCGCCGATGATGCCGTAAACGTGGTCCACGCCGGCGAGCTTCTCGATGGCTGGAACCGCCTTTTCGGGCTTTCCCTCGTCGTCCTCGGGAACAAAGACCACGGGAACACCGTTGATACCGCCCTTTTCGTTGCGCTCCTCGACCGCGATACGGACCGCCTGCGTCATCAGCTTTCCGTAGTTGGCCGCGTCACCGGTCAGCGGGCCGACGAAGCCGATGCGGATATCGGGCTTGCCGCCGCTGCATCCCGCAAAAGCCAGCATCAGCAATCCGAAAAGGAAAGAAGAAATGCGTTTCATAACGACCCTCCCGTGCAAGTGAAAGCGTGCATCCATTTTACACCCGAAGGACGTTTTTGGCAAGGAGGGAATGAAAAATCGGCGAATGCCTACCGCATCGCTCATCTATCCGATCGCTTCACTCCTTGAGCTTCCTCCACATCGTGGCGGCGCTGATTCCGAGCGCTTTCGCCGCTTTCGCCTTGTTGCCGCCGCAGATGTGGAGAACCTCGCGGATGTGCGACAACTCCAGTTCCTCCAGCGTGACGGACAGCGGATCCACCCGGACTCGTTCGGCCGTTCCGGCACCCTGCGTCATCGAGAAAGGCAGATGCTCCGGACGGATGACTCCGTCCCCGGCGAGAATGGCGGCGCGTTCCAGAATATTCTCGAGTTCCCGCACGTTGCCCGGCCAGGGGTAAGTCAACAGGTAATCAACGCTGGTAGCATCCAGCCTGAGCCCGGCTATTTTGAGCTTTTTGGAAAGCTTCCCGATAAAGAAGCGCGCAAGAGGAAGAATGTCGTCCACGCGGTCGCGGAGAGGCGGTACGTCGATCTCGATGATGCGGATGCGATAGTAGAGATCTTCCCGGAAGCGGCCCTCCGCCACTTCCTTCGCCAGATCGCGGTGGGTGGCCGAAATCACGCGCGAGGTAATCTTGCGCGGCAGGTTTTCGCCCACACGGACCACCTCATGCTCCTGGAGAACCCGCAGAAGGCGTGTCTGCATCGCGGGGGAAATGTCGCCGATCTCGTCGAGAAAGATCGTGCCGTTGTTCGCCTCCTCGAAGAGACCGATGCGGTCCCGTACGGCGCCGGTGAAAGAGCCCGCCTTGTGTCCGAAAAGCTCGCTCTCCAGGAGGGTTTCCGGCAGCGAGGCGCAGTTGATGGCGACGAACTTGCCCTGACTGCGGGTCGAGTTGTGGTGAATGTACCGCGCGAGCACTTCCTTCCCCGCGCCTGTTTCGCCGACGATCAGCACCGAACTGTCGAAACGCGCGACGCGGTAGGCCACATCGAGCGATTTCTGGAAACTCTTGCTGTGCACCTCGACGTAACCGACCGTTTTCGCGTGTTCGAGATTCGACAGTTTCACCTTCTGGCGTTCGAGCTCCCGCGTTTTCCGCTTGAGCGCTTCGGTGAGGTCGCGCACACTGCCGCGGATATCCGAGGCATGGAAGAAGGGACGGATCGCGTCCAGTTCGTCTCCCCACGAGTTGCCGTCTCTTCCTTCACCCAGACAGACAGCGTCGCCTTTTGCCACACAGGCGGTTTCGCGGAAATAGACGTTGAAACCCAGGCAGAAGGTGGCGAAACCGCTTGCGTACCCGGTAAGCATCCAGCAAACGGGTTCTTCGCTCTTGCCGATAGCGGCGAGGTGTTCTTCGGCCTCGCCCGAATCGCGCCAGGTGATGACCGCCCGGAAGGTTTTCGCCTCCGGGTCCGCTTCCAGGCTTTCGAAATGGGCGCGAACCACGCCCATCATCGTGTGGAGGGCGGGGCCCGCTCGCAGGAGTTCCAGGGGAGTGTCCCATGTGAACAGGCGCTTCATCGCGGCCGCGTCGGCCTGGCCGGAGAAATACCCGAAACGGGTGAAAATTCGCCGGGCGGTTTCCGGCCCCACGCTCTCGAGGAGATCCTTCCGCAATTGGGCGAAGGCGTTGACCGAGTGCAGAACCAGTCTCCGCCCTTGGAAATCGAGCCTTCCGGCGGAAATATCGAGCAGTTCGTCAAGTCTCAGTTCCCGGGCAAGCATATCCCCTCCTATGTTTCAAACTGAAATACAACCATTTCATTATGAAACACTTTTTGTGTTTTGTCAAATCTGCACGTTTTCGCATCTTTTTGCACATGAGCCAGATAGGAGATTGGCATCAAATTTGCCAATACTCTTTCAGATCATTCACAAGGAGCGAATATGTACCAGATGCTCAGAGGAAAGAACGAAGGCTTGTCCGGCGATGCGATTTCTCTCGCGTCCCGACTGGTGGCGGAAAAGAGCGTCAGCCTGCATGAAGAAGCGGCTGCGACACTCGTTGAAAAGGAGATGCGCTCTCTCGGATACGACCATGTTTCCCGCGATGGCGCGGGGAACATCATCGGCGTCATGTATGGCCGGAACCAGAACAAGACGGTGCTGCTCACTTCCCATCTCGATACCGTCAGCCCGGACGAGGAAGACAGTTGGAGTTCCAATCCCTTCTCCGGCGAAATCTCCGACGGACGCATCCACGGAATCGGTTCGAGCGACTGCAAGGGCGGTCTCGCGGCGCAGGTATACTCGGCCGCGCTCCTGCGGCGCAGCATGCTGCCGATGGACGGCAACATCGTCGTCGCGGCGACCGTAGCCGAACAGAACGGCCTTTCCCTCGGCACCCGATATCTGCTCAGTGAAAGCCTGCCTCAGCTTCGCCTGGTCCCGAACTTCGCCGTCCTGGGCGAACCCACCGATCTCGGCGTTTATTACGGACACGACGGCTGGGTCGAGATGGAAGTCAAACTGGAAGCCGCCAACTCCTTCGCGATGGAAGACGCCGTGAACGTGGTGGCTGAAGAACTTTCCAACGCATACGCCGGTCAGGCTTCCGGTTCCTTCGAGCTCGACAAGCCCCGTTTCCGGGTCAGCGGCGAGGGACACAGCGCCACCATCGGTCTCAGAGGCAAATTGTACCACTCCGACCGCCCCGAAGACCTCGTCGGTTCCATGGAACGGCGCGTTCTCGCCGCAGCCAAGAGCACCGGCCATGTAGCGGTGAGCGCAAACCTCAAGACCGAGGAACTGCGCTTTTATACCGGCCGCACGGCGGCCGCGCAGTACGCCTCCAAGGCTTGGCAGACCGATCCTTTCCACCCGTTCATCCGCCGCGCATGCGAGGCTCTGAGCGCCGCCGGCTGCGACGCACGCCCCGGCAGATGGATGCTCCGCAAGCCCGGAATGGGCACCGCGGGAACGGTGTTTCTGGACGAATACAAGATTCCCGTGATCGGATACGGACCCGGCCGCGAAGAAATGGCCCACAGTGCGGACGAATGGGTGGAAACAAGGAAGATCGCCGAAGCGGTTTTCGGAAACGCGGTCATTCTCCACGCGATGGCGGGAGTACCGGTTTGCGGCTGGACCCTGGACGAGATCTAATGCGGGAGAGGATGCAATGACAGCGGTCAACCAGAAAGAAGGCGCGAACGTCCTTGTTTTCAACTGCGGAAGTTCTTCGCTCAAATACCGGCTCATTCATATTCCCTCGGAGAGGGAACTCGCGGGGGGAGAAGCTCAGCGCATCGGCCCGAAAACAGCCGAGAACGCCAGAATCATCCATCGCGTCAGCGGAAAGAAGGAAGAGACGATCTATGTCGATATGGACAGCCATGAGGCTGCCTTCCTCGAAATCCTCAAGCTTCTCAAGCGGGAAAAGGGACTGGAAGTGGACGTCCTCGGACACCGCGTGGTGCACGGGGCCGGAATCTTCAACGAAAATGTGGTGGTAACTCCGAAGATCATCGCCGATCTCAAGCGCACGGCTTCCCTCGCGCCGATACACAATCCTCCGGCCGTGGGACTTATCGAAGCCTGCTACCGCCTCTACCCGACCCTTCCGCAGGTGGCGGTGTTCGACACGGGTTTCCACTCGACCATTCCGTCTTACGCGAGCACCTACGCGCTTCCGGCCGACATCGTGAAGCGGCTGAAGATCAAGAAGTACGGTTTTCACGGCACGAGCCACAAATTCGTGTCCGACGAGGCCGCGAAAATGCTCGGCAAACCGAAAGACCAGTTGAACGCGGTGAGCTGCCACCTGGGCAGCGGCGGGGCGAGCCTCTGCGCCATCGTCAACGGAAAATCCGTCGACAACACGATGGGATATTCACCGCTTCCCGGGCTCGTGATGAGCACCCGCAGCGGCGATCTCGACCCGGGCGTCGCCCTTCAACTGGCAGCCACCTCCGGCAGCGGCTTCGCTCAACTGGAACGCACGCTGAACAAGAAAAGCGGCGTTCTCGGACTTTCGGGATTCTCCGGCGACATCCGCGACGTGATCAACAAGCTTCACGGCAGCGACAAACCCGAGGAGCGTCTGGAAACCACGCTTCAGGTATACCTCTGGCGCATCCGCAAGGCTCTCGGAAGCTACCTTGCCGTCGTCGGAAAGACCGACGCGATCATCTTCACCGACACGATAGGCGAACTGATCCCCGAGGTTCGCATGGCCGTCTGCGCGGGGATGGAAGCCTTCGGCGTGAAGATGGACGAGGCGAAGAACCGGGAAGCGAAGCAGTTGCCCGTGGATGTCGCAACGGACGACAGCCGGGTGCGCCTTCTGGTAATCGCCACCAACGAGGAACTGGAAATCGCCCGAGAATCCGCGAAGATCGCGGCCGCTTAAAGGAGAATGATTTTTAGCGGCGCCTTCAATAACCGCCCTTTCGGGGCGGCGAGGAAGCGCCATCGGTCCGGAATGGACGAAAACCTTTCTATTGAATCCGAACGATGCAAAAATGTTAGAGGTGCCTTATGGAAATACTCGTACTCGATCCCGGTAAAAGAGACCTTCGTTTTACCCTCTGCGGACATGACCACAAGAAAATCGTTACCGGAAAGGTCGCCGATTACCGGCGCAGCGCCGACAACGTCGACACGATGCTCGATCTCTGCGGCCGCATCGCGGGCCGTCTCTCGTCGAAAGACAAGAACGCCCAGCCCGATGTCATCGCCATCCGCGTGATTTACGGCGGCGACCGCTTCTCCGGTCCGACGCTTTACAACAAAGAAACGACGAAACGCCTCGCGGAACTGATTCCGGAATCCCCGATCCAGACTCCGGCCGTGCTTCAACTGGCCGAGGCCTGCGAAGGCGTTTTCACGGAAGTGCCGGTCGTTCTGCTTTTCGAGACATCCTACTTCAACGACCTTCCGGCCCGCGAACGCTTCTACGCGATCAGTCCCGACGCGATCCCCGACCGCAACATCCGACGCTACGGTTTTCACGGTATCCTGCACGAGGAAGCCGCCCGTTTCTCATCCGCGCACTGGCGCCACGAGGGAAGCGGAAATACCCCGCGGGTCTTTTCCGTGTGCCTGGAACCCCGTCCCGAGTCCGCTGCCCTGATGGGAATGCGACCGATCTCCGTCAAGGGCGGCGCAACCCCGATGGAAGGGCTTTTGGGAGAAACTTCGAGCGGCGATACCGATCCCGGTATCATGATTCAGCTTTCCGAGGAACTGAAATGGGGACCGGAGAAGATCGACCGCATGCTTGCCGAGCAGAGCGGTATTCTCGCCCTGACCGGCGAACGCCGCACCCTCGCCGACATCTTCCTCTCCGATACTCCCGCGTGCCGTAAGGCCCGTCGCATCTTCCTCCACCAGCTTCTCCTCGCGGCCGGTTCCTCGATCGCAGCGCTCGGCGGACTGGACATCATCGTCTTCTCCGGCAGATACCGTGAAGTCGGCTACCGGATCGCCCCCTGGCTGCGTTCAAAACTCAGTTTTCTGAGACTCGCGCAAGGCGGAAGGGCGCCGGTTTTCACCGTCCTTCCCCAGGATATGGAAAGCGTCGCTGCGGCCCTGGCCGAAACGGCGGTGCGCGTCAGCCGCCTCCGCCCGGATGCGGTAACGCGGGCGGCCGGATAGGCATTTCGTAAATTCGACGGAACCCCATCAGGCAAAAGGCCAAACGGGCATGCGGGGCGATATAATCTTGACAACATGCGGTTCATGGACGAGCTTGCCACCATCTCCGTTTCTGTTTCTGGAATCCGGCGAGCTGGACGTGATCCGTTTGAAGGACTTCCCGGGTCACTGTAGTCTCTCCTCTACCCTCGTTTTTAGAGTCTCGCGGAGGCCGTACAGAGGGCAAATTTAAAATTGGGGCTGAAGTAGAAATCTAAGGTGCCAACCCTTGGCTATCCACCTGTCAGCCAAAAAATGACAATTCCGCGATTTTGCCTTATAATAGACTAATTTGATTCCACCCGGGGAGTACCTTCATGCCGAAGCGGACGGACATCCACAAGATCATGATTATCGGAGCGGGTCCCATCGTCATCGGACAGGCCTGCGAATTCGACTACTCGGGTACGCAAGCCTGCAAAGCTCTCCGCGAGGAAGGGTACGAGGTCGTACTCATCAACAGCAATCCCGCCACGATCATGACGGACCCGGAAGTAGCCGACCGCACCTACGTGGAACCCATCACCCAGGAGTACCTGGAGAAGATCATCGACAAGGAGCGCCCCGACGCCCTTCTGCCAACCCTCGGCGGGCAGACCGCGCTGAACGCCGCTATCGGTCTCTACGAAGCCGGCATCCTGAAAAAGTACAACGTCGAGATGATCGGCGCCAACTATGCCGCCATCAAGAAGGGCGAGGATCGCGCCGAGTTCAATGAAGCCATGACCAGGATCGGCCTCAGGCTGCCGGAAAGCGTGGTCATCCACACGCTGGACGAGGCACTCGCAGCGGTGGACAAACTCGGCTTTCCGGCCATCATCCGGCCCGCCTTTACCCTCGGCGGCACCGGCGGCGGCATTGCCTACAATATCGACGAATTCCGCGAGATCGTCAAACGCGGCCTCGACATGTCCATCAAGAGCGAAGTCCAGATCGACAAGTCGCTCATCGGCTGGAAGGAATACGAACTGGAAGTGATGCGGGACCGCAAGGACAACGTCGTCATCGTCTGCTCCATCGAGAATTTCGATCCGATGGGAGTCCACACCGGCGATTCCATCACCGTCGCTCCCGCCCAGACGCTCACCGACAAAGAGTACCAGCGTCTTCGCGACTACTCGATCGCCATCATCCGTGAGATCGGTGTGGAAACGGGCGGGTCCAATATCCAGTTCGCCGTCAACCCGAAGAACGGCGACGTCGTCGTCATCGAAATGAACCCCCGCGTTTCGCGTTCGTCCGCCCTCGCGTCCAAGGCCACCGGTTTTCCCATCGCGAAGTTCGCCGCCAAACTTTCCGTGGGTTATACGCTCGACGAAATCCAGAACGACATCACGAAATCCACCCCTGCGAGCTTCGAGCCGACGCTCGACTACTGCGTGGTGAAAATCCCGCGCTTCAACTTCGAGAAGTTCAAGGAGACCCGGCCCGTTCTCGGGACGCAGATGAAGAGCGTGGGCGAGGTCATGTCCATCGGCCGCACCTTTAAGGAAGCCTTCCAGAAAGCGATGCGATCGCTGGAGAAAAAATATTCCGGCTGGACCACCGCGCTATACGGCAAGGGCGAAAAAACCGACGACGAGATCCGCAGGATGCTCCCGGAAAAGCTCCGCATCGTTGGACCGGAACGTGCTCTTTATGTCAAGGACGCGCTGATGCTGGGAATGAAAGTGGAGGAAATCTTCGGCCTCACCGGCATCGATCCGTGGTACCTGCACAATCTTCTCGAACTCGTCCAGGAAGAGAACCGGCTTCGCGGTACCCGCATGGAAGACCATGACGCCGACGCGATCAAGCGTATCAAGCAGTTCGGCTTCGCGGACAAGCAGCTCGCGGAGCTTTTCGCGGGCAAACACACGGAAGCGGATGTCCGCAACTACCGGAAATCTCTCGGTGTGGAGCCTACCTACAAGCTGGTGGACACCTGCGCGGCCGAGTTCCAGGCCAAGACGCCCTACTTTTACTCCACCTGGGAGGACGAGGACGAGGCTTTCCCGTCGAACCGCAAAAAGGTGATGATCCTCGGCAGCGGCCCGAACCGCATCGGACAGGGCATCGAGTTTGACTATGCGTGCGTTCACTGCTCGCTCGCGCTGCGGGAAGCGGGATACGAAACCATCATGGTCAACTCGAACCCCGAGACCGTTTCCACCGACTACGATATTTCCAACAAGCTCTATTTCGAGCCTCTCACCTTCGAAGACGTGATGAATATTTATGAAAAGGAAAAGCCCCTCGGCGTGGTGCTCCAATTTGGCGGGCAGACCCCGCTGACTCTGGCGCTCCAACTGCACGCGGCCGGCGTGCCCGTTCTCGGCACCCAGCCCGACTCCATCGATATCGCCGAGGACCGCGACCGCTTCCACGATTTGATCGAGAAGCTCGGCTTCCGTCAGCCGCCGTCGGCTACCGCCAAGAACATCGCGGAAGCGGTCATCATCGCGGACCGCATCGGATATCCCATCCTCGCGCGGCCTTCTTATGTGCTTGGCGGACGCGCCATGCTCATCGTCAACAGCCGCGAGGAGCTGGAACGCTACATGAAGGAAGAAGCCGAGGCTTTGAAAGACGGCCCCGTCCTTATCGACAAGTTTCTGGAGAACGCGCAGGAAATGGATGTGGACGCTTGCGGCGACGGTGATGCCGTGGTTGTGGCGGGCATCATGCAGCACATCGAGGAAGCCGGCATTCACTCCGGAGACTCCGCCATGGTGCTTCCTCCCATCACCATCGAACGCGAAATGGTGAAGGAAATCGAGCGGGAGGCCATCGCCATCGGCAAGGCTCTCGACATTCGCGGTATGATGAACATCCAGTTCGCCATCCAGAACGGCGTCCTTTACTTCATCGAGGTCAACCCCCGCGCGAGCCGTACCGTTCCCTTTGTCGCAAAAGCCACCGGCATTCAGTGGGCGAAGATCGCGAGCCAGGTGATGGTGGGAAAAAAGCTCAGGGACTTCGGTATCACCGGTTACCAGGAGCCTTCGCACATCGCAGTGAAGGAAGTGGTTCTGCCCTTCAATAAGTTCCCCGACGTGGACGCGGTCCTCGGACCGGAAATGAAGTCCACCGGCGAGGTGATGGGAATCGATTCCACCTTCGGACGCGCTTTTCTCAAGAGCCAGCAGGGTGCCGGAATGAACCTGCCGAAACAGGGTACCGTGCTGATCACCGTCAACGACGAGGACAAGGCGATGGTGGTCAGTCCCGCGAAGCGTCTGCAGAAGCTCGGCTACAAGATCCTTTCCACTTCGGGTACCGCGAAATTCCTTCAGTCGAACGGAGTGGAATGCGAAAGCATATTCAAGCTTTCGGAGGGTCGCCCCAACATCAGCGACGCGATGAAGAACGGACAGATCCAGCTCATTCTGAACACGCCGAAGGGGAGAAGCTCCCGCGCGGATGACACCTATATCCGCAAGACCGCGACAACGCTCCGTATCCCGCTTGTCACCACCATCCAGGCGATTTATGCGATGGCTGAAGCGCTGGAAAGCATGCACGACGGTTCGCAGAACGTGAAGCCGCTACAGGAGTTTTTCCGGACCAAGTAACCTCGTCCAGAAATAGCAGGAGGATATCGTATGCAGTTTCTTTGGACCACTCTCTCCGTCTCCGATTTTGAAAAATCCCTCAAGTTCTATCAGGAAGTCGTCGGACTGCCTCTCCAGCACCGGATGGATCCTCCCGGCATGCACATCGCTTTCCTGGGCGAAGGAGACACAGCCGTCGAGCTGATCTACGACAGCAAACGGCCGCAGGTTGACTTGAAAGCCCCGATTTCCATGGGATTCAAGGTCGAAAATCTCGCCGCAACCATGGAAGCCTTCCAGGCGCGGGGAATCAAGATCGACGGCGGACCTTTCAAGCCCAATCCGGGTATCCAGTTTTTCTACGTCAGGGATCCGGACGGCATGAACATCCAGTTCGTTGAACAGGGACGGTAATACGGGGTTCAGTTGAAAAAAAACCCGGCTCCAATTGTCGGAGCCGGGTTTTTTATTTGACGTTGACCGGGTTGATGCAGGGAAGCGCCCAACAACGCTGTCGCTCAAATTCCCTCATCTCACTTCTGGAATAAACTTCCATACCTTCCGGGTTCCCTGGAAAGTCCGCCGAACTGACCTTTCGGATTTTTTCGACCGTCCTTCAGCGCTATTTTGAGTCTTTCTTCTCCACTGTCCGGTTCGTTTCCATCTGCTTTTTGATAGCGCTCCCCGGATTATGGCCGGCTTCTTCTTTAGCCGTTCGGATCAGCTCTCCGAAGGCCTTCAGCCCCTCCTCGTTCCATTGCAAAGCGTATTTGTCGTAAAGTTTCTGCTGCCATTCGTCCGCCAGTTTCGTTTTTGCCGCATTCAACAAGGCGCTCCGGATGGAAGGCTTCATTTCTGTCAGGGACGGATATTCCTTCGCGGGTTCACCGCTTTTCCCGCCGAGATTCGTGTAAGCAAGTTTGTCGATATTGTACTGGTTTTCAATCGCGCTTTCGGTGACCTGCTTTTTTGCTTCCAGGAAAAATTCTCTGGCCAACTCAAATCCTACGAGTTCTCGAATGATCTTGTCTTCTCCCTCGGCAATTTTTTTTGCGAATTCCGGTGAATCCTTGTAATCCGCATCCAAAGCGAACTGAGCGAAGAAATAGAAATTCCGGAAATTGTTGACTTGTTTAAGCCATAGATTCAGGTTCATTGAATTGGTGAAAGCGGGGTCGAATACCAGAATGACGTCCCGAATCTCTTTCCAGGTATAAACGGTCCGGTTCACTTTCACCAGTTCCGCGGAGAGAGGTATCAGTCCGATATTGGTTGCACCGTATTCCGTGCCATGGACGATCAAAAGATTCCGGGCGGAGTCGAATTCGAACAGATTGGTAATCGCGGTATTCCTGGCTTCATTGAGGATCTGCTGCTTGACTTGGCGTTCGATCCTCTGCATTCCCGCTTTGCCGATCCGCGCTTCCTGGTTTTCCCAGTCGGCACTCACTGCGGGCTCGGTTACGTAGATAATGTGGTAACCGTAACGGGTTTTGACGAGATTGGTAACCAGTCCTTTTTCGCGGGTATCGAAGACCGCCTTTTCGAATTCGGGAACCATCAGGCCGCGGCAGAAGTAGCCTAAATCCCCTCCGCGCATACCCGAACCGGTGTCATCGGAAGCAACAACGGCGGAATTGGAAAAATCATGGTCCAGGAATTTCGAATCCAGAAGAGTTTCCAGTATGTCCGAGGCGAATTTTTCCTTCTCCGCAACGATCTCGTTCGTATTCGTCCGGAGGGAATTGCTTCCGTTGACATCAGGGTCGCCTTTCAGGTTGACGAGAATGTGAGAAGCCCGGGCGATCTCGAACGGACGTGTTTTTTCAGAATCGAGGTAGAGTTCCTTTCCCTTGTTGAACAAAAGGATCTGTGTCAAGTATGCCCGGTTGGAAAGGATCGCGTCCCGGTTTTCCGGGTTATTGGTTAATTCCGGATTCAGCCGTTCCGCCACGTTCAGGCTACCGATGATCCAGCGCCCTCCCAGAACCGTTTCCCAGGCATTCGTTTCCCCAGGCAGGGAAATCAGTTCCTGGGCGGACATGGCATTGCTCACCGTTTCCAGGGTCAGAGTGTTGGTTTTTCCGCCGACATTCCAGGTGGCGAGAATCGGATTTCCGTCGCCGAATGCGGACGAAACCAGTAAACAGAACGCAAAGAATGCGGCAAAAAGAACGGAGAATTTCATCGTTTCACCTCAATATAATAATATTGCTTTTTGCGGAGGTGATGCCAGCCGATTCCGCCGGTAGCGCCGACGGTAAAACCGCAGCCGACAAAAAAGCCGAGAAAAGTCGCGGCGAATCCTGCAGGCGTCCATTCCGGATTATTAGAGAATGATAGTAGCACTCCGGCTCCGCCAAACATCGCGGACAGCGCGATGTTTACCGACAGAACCTCGCGGAAGTAGTAAAAAACGAGAGGAAAGGCCCGGAAGATTCTATCCATCGGCCGGTTCGCTAATCATCGTCATCTTCAACGCCTGCAAACTCCAGCCGCGCATCGTGTCTGGAAACGCGGCGGTAACCCATCGCCCGAAGTTCGGAACGGAGACGTGCGGCATATCCGGCGGAAGAAAGAAAATGGAAGAGGAGGGCAATTCCCCAGGCACCCGCGGCTATCTGCCACCAATCGGGAAAACGGGTTATAAGATCGTGGTAATGCTCGTTCTTCGTGATCATGAGAAAGACGGGGTGTTTTACGAGAAACCCGAGTGTCTTGCTTGTTGCGACGGTTTTTAAAAATTCCGCGGATGTCAGCATATTGACGAGATAAAAGATTCCGCTGAACGCAAGCCACGTACGGACGTGTGAAAGGAAACCCCGCTCCGCTCTCTGGGCGCGGCGCAGGAGGGACCACTGCTCCTCGGTAACGTCGCGCGGAACACGGCGAAGTTCGGAAATCTGTCGTCCGGCGACAACGGTAACCAGAAAATTTCCCGCGAGACTGCAGAGAAGAGCGACCATCAGCGGCGCCACCCAGTTCACGCCGGGAGTAAAACGATTCTGGATCCAGGAGAAGGCCCACCAGAGGATGATCGTGAAGAGAATCGACGGAACGATTTTCATCATATCGCCACGGAGCCGCGCGATACGCCGTAATATCAGGTCGCGGATGGTTTTCTTCCCTTTTCGATTCGATTCAAATCGAAAATCGCCCATTCCGAACTGCACTTCGCCGGTGGGAGAGTCAATACGGGTGACGATACCTTCATCGGCCAGACGGCTGAGAGCGTGTTCGAGAAAATCCCGTGAAGAATGCCCGAAAAACGACGCGATCTTTTCCACCGGAAGACGGGTTCCCGCCGACTTGAGTTTCGCCAGCAATTCCGCCTCGGTAGGATTGTTCTCCACCGGGAGAACGTTTTGAACGGAGAGGTTCACAGTCTCGGCGGCATTCTGTACCGGAGGCGGCGGGGTCTGATGGGGAGGGGAGGGATTCCCGGGCGCAATTTCTGCCTCCGCGGGCGCTTCTATGGAAGACTTCTCATCATGGAAGTCCATCACTTCGGGGTGGTACTCCGAGAATTCAGCCGAAGCCTCAGTGGGAATCTCGTAGGCGGTGATCTCTTTGGTGATGTTCTTGAGCTTGGCTTTGCCCAGAGAAAAGATCTCGATGTCGAGTTTATTGTAAACCTGATTGTAAACATCGTGCGAAATGACGATGCGGCCCGGTTTGGCGAGTCCCTGGAGGCGGCTGGCGATGTTGATCCCTTCGCCCAGGGCGTCGTTCTCGAAGAACCAGATGTCGCCGAGGTGCACCCCGATCCGCAGGAAGATTTTCTCCTCTTTCTCGCGGTTCTCGTTGAACTTGTGGAAGGCCTTCTGGATCTCTACTGCGCATTCTGTGGCGCGGACGGTGTTGTTGAAGTCCACGAGGAAGGCGTCGCCGATGGTTTTGATGACATGGCCGCCGAACTGCAGCACGAGTCCCTGGATAATGGCGTTGTGTTCGGCAAGGAGGGCGAGCATCTTCCGCTCGTTGCTCTCCATCATCCGGCTGAAGCTGTAGATGTCGGTAAACATGATCGCCGCTAACCGGTAGTCCTCTTGCTGTTCCGCCATGATTGCGCTCCGCTTCCAGATTTGCACCGTTGAATACCATCATTATACGGTGAAGCACCCGTTAAGTCAAAATCGGATGCACCCGCGAGCCTTTTCCCGCGCACTCAACCTTTTCCGCATTTCGCCGATAGTTTAAGGGAAAACCCTTATTCCGGAGGCGAAAATGGCCCGGGTGATCGGAATCGACCTTGGTACCACTTATTCCGCGGTTGCGGTGCTGGATGGCGGCAAACCACGCATTCTGGCCGACCAGAACGGCCGCAGAACCCTTCCTTCCATCGTGAGCTTTCTTCCCGGTTCCGTGATGGTGGGCGAGGCCGCGAGAGAGAAAGAATACCTCGAACCCGCCCGCACCGTGAAGCGCATCAAACGGCGGATGGGAAGCGACTGGAAGTTCGAGGTGGACAACAAAACCTACACACCGGAGGAAATATCCTCCTTCATTCTTCGCGCGCTCAAGGAACAGGCGGAGCGCGAACTCGGAACCAAAGTGAAAGACGCCATCGTCACCGTTCCCGCCTACTTCAACGACAACCAGCGTCAGGCCACCAAGAACGCGGGTCAGCTCGCGGGACTGAACGTGTTGCGCATCATCAACGAGCCCACCGCCGCCTCGCTCGCGTACGGTGTGAAGGATACAGACGATCTCAACCTCGTGGTGTACGATCTCGGGGGCGGAACGCTCGACGTTTCCGTACTCAACGTATCCGACGGCGTTTTCGAGGTGATTTCCACCGCCGGCGACAACCATCTCGGCGGCGAGGACTTCAACCAGCGTCTCGCGGACGCGGTTACCGCTCGCTTCCAGGACGAGACGGGCATCGACCTTAACGTCGACCCGCTGGCGATGGTAAAGGTTTTCGAGGCCGTTGAAAAAGCGAAGATCGAACTTTCAATCCTGGAAAGCACCCGTATCGAAGTTCCTTTTGTCACTGCCGACGAAAGCGGACCCCGCAACATCGACTTCGAGATCACCCGCGAAGAACTGGAACGTATGATCGGAGATTACGTGGAGCGTTCGCTGGAACTCTGCCGCCAGGCCCTCAACGACGCCAAACTCGGGAAGGAAGCGGTCGACCGCGTGATCATGGTCGGCGGGAGTTCGCGCATTCCCTTGGTACGGCGAAAGGTCGCGGAGTTCTTCGGCAGGGAAACCGACCATTCCCTTCATCCCGACGAGGTCGTCGCGATGGGCGCCGCCATCCAGGGCGGCATCGTCCAGGGCGAAGTCTCCGGCATCGTGCTCGTGGATGTGACGCCGATGTCTCTAGGCATTGAAGTCGAGGACGGCTATTTCGTACCGGTCATCGAGCGCAACTCGCCCATTCCCACCGCCGCGAAGCGCGTTTTCACCACCGTGGCCGACGGGCAGAAAAGCGTGGACGTCCAGGTCTTCCAGGGCGAGAGCATGTACGTGAAGAACAACGTCAGTCTCGGACGTTTCCGCCTCGAGGGTATCCGTTCCGCCTCGAAGGGCGCCCCGAGGATCGAGGTGACCTTCGAACTCGACGTAAACGGTATTCTCGCCGTCAGCGCGCAGGACATGGACACCGGCGCCGCACAGTCCATCACCATCCGGAACGATTTCCGCCTTACTCCCGAGGACCTCGCGCGTCTGGAACAGAAGCATGCGTCGAGCTTCGGCGACGAGATCGGAAAGCGTGAACGTCTCACCCGCGTCCTCAAGAGCAAAACGCGCGCAGAGTCCATCGCGAGCCGCATCGAATCGGCCGTACCGCCCGCCTACCGGGAAGCCCTGGTGAAAAACGAACTTTCGGAACTTCTTGCCGACATCGACGCCAGCGTGAAGGAACTCGACGAGGAAAAGGCCGAGCGCGCCATCGGAAGACTCGAGTTCATCCATTCCGAACTCGCGGCCGGAAGCCTCCGCTTCGGGGAAATGATCGCATGAAGACGCATTACGACGTTCTGGGAATCGCTCCCTCCGCCGACGTGAAAGAGCTGAAAAAAGCCTACCGTGCGCTCGTCAAGGAATTCCATCCCGACGTCGCGAAGAGCAAGGGCAAGTCCGGCGCGAAGGTTTTTGAAGAGATCACCGCCGCGTGGACCGTGCTTTCCGATCCCGACAAGCGCCGCGATTACGACGCCTCGCTCGCCTCAAGGAAGCCCGCCGCTCCCCGCCGCGCGTTTCCCTTCCGCGAATTCCGGAGTTGGCTTTTCTCGCTATCCTTCGTGCGCGCGTTCTTCATCGGGAAGAAGGTAGCAGCCGCGAAACCCGTCATTTCTTCCGTCGCGTCCCAGCTTTCCGTGGATGAGCTTCTCAAGCGTGCCGTGTATTCCCCCAATCCGCACGTTCAACTGCACTCGGTGCGCGCGATTCTAGCGAAAAACCGCAAGTATGCCCAACCCGACCTCCTGCGCCTTCTCGCTTCCGGCATCTCCGAGGACGCGCGGATCGCCATCATCGAGGGACTTTCCGGCTCCCGGAGCGCCAAATTCCGGCAGGTGCTGAGCGACCTCGTGGACGTGGAGCGCAGCCTCAAGGTCAAGCAGGCGATGCGCAAGGCCCTCGCCGCATGACCACCGAACAGCTCACCGCCCGTCTCCGCGATCTTCTGCCGCTCCTTCGCACGCGCTTCCATGTCATAAAACTCGGCATCTTCGGCTCCTACTCGCGCGGAACGCAGACGCCCGACAGCGACATCGACGTTCTCGCGGAATTCGAGCCCGGACACCGCAACCTCTTCAACTTGCTTGACACGAAATACTTCCTCGAGAAAACGTTACGGAACGACGTGGACCTTGTGACGCCGGGCTGCCTGCGCGAAAAAATCCGAGACAACGTGCTCGGGGAATTGCTTCATGTCGGATAAACGCAATCATTACCGAATGTTCCTCAAAGACATCCGCTATGCCGCCTTAAAAATCCTCCGCTACGTGGAGAACGTGGACTTCGTCGCTTTCATTCAGGACGAACAGCGGATGGACGCCGTGATCCACAACTTTCGCCGTATCGGGGAAACCGTCGCTTATCTGCCCGTCAAACTCACCGACAAATATCCCGCCGTCGAATGGAAGAAGGCAAAGGCCTTTCATTACATCCTTATCGGCCGCTACTTCGGTTTCGACATCGATACACTTTGGGAAACCATCCAGCTCGACGTTCCGCTCTTCCTGAAACGCATCGAAGCGGTCCTCGCCGCCGAAGGAATTTCCGTCGATTCCGGAGAAGGATTTCCGGCAGTTCCCGGTGAAGAAGTCATCCACTGAGTTCAGCCGATAACCGACATATTCGAGAATTATCTCCAATTTTTTCAGGTTTTCAAAAACACCGCCTGATATACCCCTTCAAATCCTGATTGCCGGATTGCCCGTCTTCAAATTCGCACTTGATTATCCGATTGCCGAGGTAATCGCAAAATTTCAAAATAGGAATAATGGATAAACACAAAAATTTTCATTCCCTGTCTTTCGACGGATCTTCACTGGAATGTTCTTTCCGCATGGATTACCTCTCCGAAAATTTCCGAACGCTGCATACCTTCTAATGTCGCGCATTTTCGGAACGCTTCAGATGTGGAAGAAACGTTTGTAATCAATCTTTTTCTTCAGGACGTAATGCAGAATCAGCAGGAAAACGGCCAGCGGAAAGAGCGCGGATACCACGATCAGCGACCAGCTCAAATGGAAAGGCGCGGTGAAATACCGGGAAAGCATGAGATCCAGACCCAGACACATGATTCCCGCGGCGAAAATGACGATCGCGCCTACGTTCAGGCCGCGCTGCTTCAGGCGGGCACAAAGGAGGATCGTTCCCAAAAGCAGCGCGAAAAACAGTACCAGAAGAGGAACGCCGGTCGGGAAAAACCATAACAGTCGCCCGTTGATGCTGTCGAAAACGAAAAGCATCGCGCCGATCGTAATCGCTATTCCCGTCGACAGGATGACCGGTCGCCGGGAGTACAGCACGAGGAGCGTGATGCACACCCATGCCGCCGCGAGGGCGCACAGGGAATATCCCGCCCATGTTCTGAGACCGTGGAACTGAATGCCGAGCGTAAGGACAACCAGGAAGGGGGTGACGAGAATGACGGTGACGATCATCCACGCAAGAAAAACATTCTGCGGCTCTGGATTCCGGTTCGCGGCGGGGGCGGATGCCTTCGGATAGGCGCCCGGAACGATCGCACCTGCCTCTCCCGGTTTCTGAATCGGTGTGCGGCAAAGCGGACAAAAGTCGACGGATTCGTCTACCTCGACGCCGCAGCGCGAACAATAAGGCATAAACCACCTCTCAATTGGACTCGATTTTCACGGGAATTCCCAGTTTCACGAGCCTCCGGAAAAAAAATCGTTCAACGGACGTTTCCGCGATCGTCCGGCCGAAGGTGATGACCACGGTGTTTCCGAAGCCGATGATTCCGCAGTTGCATTTCGTGGCGGGATCGGGAGGGGGAACGAAATCGAAGCCTTCGATGAAGTGCGAGAAGGATTCCGGCATTTTCACCATGCCCAAGTTGGAAACGCTGAAACTCGCCAGACGGTCGCCTGCCCGGTAATGTTTGTAGTTCAGGTAGAGGTCCTTGATGACCCTCGGAACCACGCGGACGAAGGCATTCCGTTCGCCCCGGACATTCCTGCCCATGGCGGGCTGGACGGCTTTGGCGTTGCTGTACAGCCGCACGTGGTGGTGCACGGTCGAAAGGATCTCTTCGAAAGTGTATTTACCGAGCCGGGGGTCGATCTCGGGCGAGGTGAACAGGATGAAGTTGCGCATCGTCTTCGAGGGGAAGAGCCTGCGAAGGTTGATTGGAACAACGGCCCGGATCGGCGGCGCCGAGTGGGGAGGATCCTTCGGGTAGACCCGGAAATATTCCTCCTGGAAAGCTTCGAGTACCAGCGCCACCAGGTAATCGTTGACAGAAACCTTCTTTTCCTTCGCGAGGGCGCTTAGAGGAGCCAACGGAATTTTTCCGGTAATGATGCCGTAGAAGCGGTGATCCCGGTTCCGGTACGGAAGATGAAAGGCGCGCTCCGGGTCATGCGGCATAGGAGCATGGGGATTGTAGTGCCGCAGGAACGCATCTTCCGATTCTTCGGGATCGGGAATCTGACCGGGGCGCATCAGGCCGTCCCAATCCTCGAACGGCCCGTGAATCAGGCGGAGATATTCTGCGGCGAGCGACCGGATATATTCGAGGCCGCCCGCTCCGTCCGTCAGGGTATGGGAAAACTCGGCGGATATCCTGGTTTTGAATGCCTTGAGCCGGATGAGTCCCGTATCCTTTCTGCCGATCGCCATTTCCTCACAAGGGCTGCTGTTTTCCGCCATCAATTCAGGATTCGTCCGGGTATGTTCCAGAAAGTACCAGAAGAAGCCCTTCCTCAATCCGACCCGGAAATAGGGAAAACGGGACGAAACGTTTGATATGGCGGCTTGGAGTGCACCGACATGCACCCTTTCCCGGAGAATCACGGACAACCGGAATACGGTGGTCAGGTTTCTCGAGGCGATGGGCGCGAAAATCTTGCCGACATTATCGAGCCGGTACCAGAAGTCCTCATAATCCGTTCCGGAACCATGTCCGTGATGTTTTTCTGGCAACCCCGTCTCCTTTCCGTTCACCGGAATCGACCCGGGTATTTTTTATTCGTCAAAAATGCCCGGATACGCCATTCCATTCCGGCAAACTGTAAAGATGATAAAGGAACTGTTCTCGGGATGCAAGAATTACACCCGGTTCGGCCTCCCGGAAAACATGACCGATACCGGTCAAACGATGCTGCCTTGTCAGATCAGCGGCATTCCTTGACACCCTTCATCTGAGTAAGGACGCAGTCCCTGACGAACCCTTCGATTCGCGCGAGATCGGACCGGGAAATTTCGTCATACTGCACGCCCACCCTGCCGTAACCCGCATTGCGGACCGCTCCCCAGAACTCCACCGGAACGAGGGTGTCGCGCGGTAGCTTGAACTGCACCTGCACATGGTCGCCTTCCAGAAGCGAGCATTTCGTTTCCAATGCGATGCCGCCCATCGAAATGTTCATCACACGCATGGTCGAACTCGTTTCCCGAAACATCAAAGTCCCCTCAATGTTGACTTCGAGGCGGGCGGATCTGACCTGCTTTTCATGATCGGACATAATAAACCCTCCGAAGGGTGGATTCATGGTTTCCCCGAGACTCAAGGTTAAAGCAAGCGCTGCGAAACGGCAAATGTTTGCCGGAATATTCAACGGAAGAACATCTTCAATATCTATTCGATTGACATGAAATCGAGCATTCAATCTCTCTTTACTCGTTTCTGCTTGCCAGCAATGCGCATCCGAGATAATCCAAGTGTTCCACGTATAGTCCGCCATTCTCGGTTTTCCAGACAACCCGCTTCGGTCCGACGTTATATTGTTTCAGCCCGTCCGCTTTCACCCCCGGCAACGGAATAGTGAACCCGCCGCAGTCGAAGCCTTCCGCCGTCTCCAGCGAAACCGCGGCGACGAGAACCCGGCTGCCGTCATGGATTACCCACCACGCGTTGCGATCGTCCGCATACCAATCGGCCAGTTCGCCGTTTGCGAGGAAAGCGCGATGTTCTTCCCACACGTCCTCGATGCGATGATACCATTCGTTGAAGTTCGTGTCGCCGACCCAGTCGAGATTCTGATCCTTCACGTTCACCCGGTAAAGACCGTGCGACAGATCCTGAGAACCCATCGCCTCGTACTTCGGGCGGCGGGCGGTTCCGCATCCGAGGAAGCGCGACACGAAATGCCGGAGCAGCATTCGATCGAAGCCCGCAACATGCACGAGACTGTCTCCCCAGATGTGGGGATTGCCGGTGTCATGCGTGTCCGTCGTGAAGCACACGGAGGCCCGGAAACGACGGGTTTCGTTCAACTCGGCAATGTCGGCGTTCAGTCGGAAAGCATCGTGAACATGCGGAGCATCGATACGTCTCAGCATGGCGTCTCCCAGCGTCAGATCGCAGCCCGCGCCCGCATAAAGACCGATCTCGTTTCCCATCCGCTCCGCGAGAATGCCGGTGCCGGGTCTGCCTTCGCGGACGGCGCGGTTCAACAGGTTCAACGCCCGCCCGGTCGGACGGTCGGAGGCGGGAGTCCCGTCGGGAAGCTCGGAATCGAAAAGATGGTCGAAAGAGTCGTAACGCACGAAGTCGAAACCGCAGAGGTCGCGCCAGTAGACGAAAATCTCCGCGAGATGCTGCGCGCCCGCGTCGCTATGGGAAACTTCGCCGTAATGCGGAACCCGATTGACGGGAAGATTCTCCCCGAACTTCAGCGGTGTCAATGCGCGCAAGGCATGTTCGAAACGGTCTTCGCCCGACGCGTTGCGGTACTCGAAGAGCGGGTAATTGCCTTCGTGCCATCGGTCGAAGCGCGGAAGGCCCACTCCGTCCCAGGCTTGCCCCGTGACGGTCCACAACCCTTGCGAGATGAGCCTGTGAAGGACGGCAAGCCAGGTCTCGCGCTTCTTCGCGCGGAGCTCCGGAGAGTCGGCGGGAGTTTCTTCGAGCGTGCCGATTTCCGCATCCGCGATCGCCGATCGGACGATTTTCCCGACTTTTCCGACAATTTGTGTCTGCACTTCCGGAGTGAAGTTCTCCTCCATCGTGCGGCCCTCGGCGAGCTTTCCTTCGCGGAATTCCGCCCAGCGGAAGAGATCCGGACGTTCCATTACGCCGCGCGAAAACTGGGTCTGATGGGGTTCCAGGTCAAAACCGCAAGCCTTTCCGAGGAGGTGGCAGGCCTCGACAAACGATTTTACCTGAATTTCCGGTGGAAATCCCGCTCCAATAAGCGGGAGATGAAGGAGGCGCGGGTCGGCCGTACGCTCGGCGCGCTGGAGATAGATGCACTGCCGCTCGTAATCGAGGAAGGGCGCGAGGTGGATGGCGGACACGCGCAGGGCGGGGAGGAGCTTCGCCGCATGGAGGAAGTTTCCGAAACCGTCGGAAAGTCCGGTCGCGCGGACGTTGACGAAGCAGAAGTCGGCGTCGGCCATCCAGCCGCTGTCGGTCGAACGCGACGCGATGCCTTCAACGCTTCCCGTGCGCGACAGCCCCTCGTAGAATGAAGCGATCGCGCCGTCGGGAAGTTCCAGCATTTCGCGGCACGTCCGGCGAATATGTCCGCGCGACCGCCATTCCTCGAGAAGCGATTCACCGAGAAGCCGTTCTTCGGCACTCGGTTGAATGACAGAAACGATACCGTTCCAGACGGTTTTATCGGAACGGACGGAAATGGAGGACGGTTTCATCAGAAATCTCCTTGGTCCCCCCTGACCCTCTCTACTCTGCTCGTAAAAAAGCGAAAGGGGGCGAATTTTGCCGAAGCATCGTGTGAATCAGGTCCGGGTTTGAGAAATAGTTTACTTCGCTGTCGAGAACTTTTCTTCCAGTTCTTCCGCGCTCAAAAATCCGTCCGCCGCGCCCTTCTCGCCGATCTTCCATCCCGCGAAAACGACGGCGCGGCGAAGGGATGCTTCTTCGTCGAGGCCGTTCGCAACACCGTGGAGAAAGGCGGAGAAAAGCGCGTCTCCCGCGCCGATGGTGTTGACAATAGGACGCATCGCGCGCGCCTCGATGACTAAGGGCTTTTCACCGCGCTTTGCGAGAAGAACGCCCTCGCCGCCCATTCCTACGACGACGGCGCGGCACGAATAGACTTCCAGAAGCTGCCGCGCGAGATCGGATTCCCATCCGACGCATCTTTCATTGGAAAGGAATAGCCAGTCGGAAGCGGCCATGAAATCGGCGTTGTAGGAATCACGGACATCGGAAAGCACATGCACGTCCGTCGCAACGGGAATTCCCGCCGCTTTCACCTTCGGCAGCATCGCACGCGAAAAATTGATGTTGCACAATGCCGCTATTTTCGTGCCCGATAGCGCCTCGCCAAAGACGGCCTCGGGATACGGTGTTTCCTGAAGATTCTTGAGATCCACGTGGATTTGGCGCCGACCGCCGTTCTCGTAGAGGATGACCGACTGGGCTGTTTTCCCGATCCTGCGCA
>Ga0326727_10004017_pt1 | contig 45428 bp, 32 predicted proteins | sample MB2enrmetagenome_FD_207643 | JGI IMG/M metagenome (GOLD analysis project Ga0326727, IMG submission 207643) | Lab enriched peat soil microbial communities from McLean, Ithaca, NY, United States - MB29MY | ecosystem: Environmental > Terrestrial > Soil > Wetlands > Peat | place: USA: New York... | reverse complement strand
GCCCATCCCAAAAAAGTGATATTTTCCGAAACGGGCGAAGATCGGATTTTGCGCGCAGCAAGGCAGGTGCTCGATCTTGGTCTGGGATTTCCTATTCTCGTCGGCAAGCCGGCTGAGATTACCGCCCTGGCCTCCAGTATTGGTGTTTCGCTCGACGGCATCGTTTTGGTCGACAACACCGACGAAGCGCTGGTTGACAGTTATGTAGCCCGCTATCTGGAGATCAGCACCATTCTTCCCGCCAAGACGCTCAAGCGCATGATGCGCCAGACGCTCAACTTTGCGGTTCTGATGGAAGCGATTGGCGAGGCCGACTGCACGGTAGCAGGCTTGCTTCACACAACCAGCGAGGTGATTTTGGCCGCCCAGATGATTCTGGGCATGCAGGAAGGTATCGAGACCGTTTCCAGTTGGGGCGTCTGGTCGATTCCTGGTTTTGAAGGATCGGATGGCAATGTGCTGGTTCATGCCGATTGCGCGGTTGTGCCGGATCCCTCACCCGCAGAGTTGGCCGATATAGCGATTGCCAGCGCCGATACCACCCGCGCCCTTCTGGATCTGGAACCGCGCGTCGCCTTGTTGTCGTTCTCGACCAAGGGCAGCGGACAGCATGAGAAGGTTGACCGCGTTCTTGAAGCGCTGGAGATCGTTCGCAAGCGCCGCCCCGATTTGAAGATCGACGGCGAATTCCAGGTCGATTCAGCGATCATACCGGCCGTTGCCGCGCGCAAAGTGAAGGAACCGAGCGAAGTTGCGGGCCGCGCCAACATTCTAATCTTCCCTGATCTTAATGCCGGCAATATCGGCGTCAAGCTGGTTCAGATTTTTGCCAAGGCAGATGCTTTTGGGCCCCTGTTGCAGGGCTTTGCCAAGCCGATCACCGATTTGTCGCGCGGCGCAACCGTAGACAACATTGTTGGGGCGACAACCAATGTGATCGTGCTCGCGCAGAGCAAAAAGTAGCGAGAACCGGCTTGGAAACAATCAGGGCAAGGTATGCGCAATGCGCGCCAGCCAGTGAAAACCTCAACCTGTTAAGATTCGGAGAAACGACCAGCATTATGGAAAAGATATACAAACTTTGTGCGATGAACCTTGGATCCACCTCGACGAAGGTGGCTGTCTTTGAAAACGACAAGACGGTGTTTTCCATCAACGTGGCTCACGACGCTAAAAAGCTGAACGAGTACAAAGAGATTGTCGATCAGTTCCCCTATCGGAAAGAGACAATTCTCAACGTGCTAGCCGAGAATAATATCTCGCTTAAGGATATGGATGCATTTATAGGTTCCGGCGGCGGCCTGGTTTCGCTCGAGGGCGGAACTTATGTGGTGAACGAGACCTTGCTTCATCACGCGCGGATCGGCTTTACCATCAAGCACCCCAAGCAAATCGGCAGCCTGCTGGCCGACGATTTTGCCCGCACCTATGGCGCCAAGGCCTTCGTGGTCAATCCTCCCGATGTGGATGAGTTCGACGATGTTGCGCGCGTCAGCGGCTGGAAGAGCGTTTTCCGCGAAAGCCGCGGCCATCCGCTCAATCAAAAGGAATGCGCGCAGCGTTTCGCCCAGGAGATCGGCAAGCGCTACGAGGACGTCAACGTTGTGGTTTGCCACGCCGGCGGCGGCCTTTCCATTACCGCTCATCGCAAGGGCCGCATGGTCGATTCGACTGACGCGGTGCAGGGCGACGGTCCCATGGCGCCCACCCGCAGCGGTGCAATCCCGGTAGCCAACGTTATCAAGATGTGCTTCTCGGGCAAATATTCCGAGCGCGAGATGCAGGAACTGGTCATCAAGAATGGCGGCTTTGTCGATCATCTCGGCACCTCGGATGCGCGCGACGTAGCCAAGATGATCGCCGCGGGCGACAAGTACGCCAAGCTTGTTTACGATGCATTCATTTATCAGATCGGCAAGTATATCGGTGCCTATGCTGCCGTGTTGCATGGCGAGGTTGACGGCATCCTGCTGACCGGCGGCGTGTCGCACGATAAGTACGTGGTAGAGAAAATTACCGAGATGGTCAAATATATTGCTCCAGTCAAGGTCTATGCCGGTGAGTTGGAGATGGAAGCAATGTCCTGCGGCGCGCTGCGCGTGCTTACCGGCCAGGAAGAAGCCAAGGTTTATTCCGGTGTCCCTGTTTGGGCTAGCTTTGATCACCTCAAAGGTAACTCGGCTAAATAATTCACGCGAATCGCGGGAGCGAGTCGTCACCTAAGGAGAAACTCAGTGAGTGAAGTTGCAGTTACACCTAAAGAGTTCTTGGATGAAATAGTAGCCAAGATAGAAGACAAGGCCGAGAGTTTTGCTGGCATCAGCTGGATACTCGGTTACGATTTTTCGGCCAGCAATGATGGCGTCTGGCACATCATTATTGAAGACGGCGAAGTATCGGGCCCCTTTGAGGGAGAGAATCCCGAGGCGACCATCACCACAATCGGTCCATTCCCGCTGGTTCTCGAAGAATCAAAGAAAAAGTTCAATCCCATGACGGCGATGTGGAATACCGGAGCGCTACGCTTCCACGGCGACGCTATGGTAGCCCATCGCTTCAATAAGATGCTGACAGCGTAAACCGCGCGTGCGGACCTGGCGGCAAAAATCGCTTTAGACCCGCGTCGCGCCAGCCCGGAAAAACGTGTTTTTTCCTGGAACGGACAGAGAAGCGGAAAGGCGCAAATTCGCCGCCAGGTGCGGCAAGAACCAAATAGAAGAAGGAGCTAGAAAAGAATGGCAGACAGCAACGAGATTTTGCAAAGGATCATTGCACGGGCCGCCGAACTATATAAGGTCGATCCCAGCACCTACAGCGCCGACACGCGCTTTGTTGAAGACCTCAAGGCAAAGTCAGTTAACTACGTGCAGATTATTTCTGTCCTGGAAGAAGAGTTCGATATCACGATCCCCTTCATGGAGTTCCGGCGCAAGAAGACCTTAGGCGAGGCAGCCGAGTTTGTTGCGGGCATCACTGAGCAGTAAGCGGCGCCGTCCATCGCGCTGACAAGATTACCCAAGGCTCGATTCACCGTACGCGGGAGTCGATGCGCGTCTGACAAAGACAGGAAAGAGGAATATGGCTGAGACAAAAACGGCGGAAAATGCGCCTGATATCAAGCTGATTATGGAAATGTACGGCAAAGAGGAGATCGAGGTCATCTATCGGAGAGCAAGAACGCCCAAGTCGCCCTCCGAGGCTGGCGAGAGCGCCGATATCTCCGCGTTTGGATTCTGCCCCGAGCTGCACACCCAAACCTATATCGCCGAGCCGGGCATCCTGTGCGAGCAGGACGTTCCCGTCAAGATGCGCGACGGCATCACGATCTATACCGATATCTTCCGGCCCGTGGGCGCGGAGAACGTTCCGGCGATCGTCAACTGGAGCTACTTCGGCAAGCGGCAGCAGGAGAATCACGAGTGGCAGGCGATGGGCGTTCCTCCGGGCACGGTATCGCGCCTGTCGAAGTTCGAATCGGCCGATCCGGCCTATTGGTGCCACAAAGGCTATGCCATTGTGAACCCCGACCCGCGCGGCGTTTGCCGTTCGGAGGGTGACATAAATATGTTCGGCACCCAGGACGGCCGCGATGGTTACGACTTCATCGAGTGGCTGGCCACGCAGTATTGGTGCAACGGCAAGGTGGGCATGTTCGGCAATTCCGGCGTGGCCATGTGCTCTTATCGCATCGCCGCCGAGCAGCCGCCCCATCTGGTCTGCATCGCTCCCTGGGAGGGCACGGGCGATCTTTATCGCGAGTCTCTCTATGAAGGCGGCATTCCCGCATTGGGCTTCAACAGCTTCATCTCCAGTTCGCTGGTCGGCCCCAATTACGTTGACGACAACAGCGCCATGGCCATGAAGTACCCCTTCATGAATTCGTACTGGTTAGACAAGATTCCGGCCTACGATAAAATCAAGATTCCCGCCTACTTTACCTGCAGCTGGAGCCACATGCACCTGCACGGTTCGTGGGAGGCCTTCCGCAAGATCAAGTCGCCGAAAAAGTGGATGCGCTCGCATCGCGACTTTGAGTGGCCTGATACCTACACCCCCGAAAATCTCGAGGATCTGCAGCGCTTCTATGATCGCTATCTGAAGGACATCCGCAACGGTTGGGAACTGACCCCGAGGATTCGCCTTGCCGTGATGGATGCCTACGACTGCGATTTCCAGACAGAGCGTCCTGAGAAGGAGTTCCCGCTGGCACGTACGCAGTACAAGAAGCTCTACGTTGATGCCGCCGATCACGCTCTCTCCTTCGAGCCGGTGGCCAAGGAAACGAGCACGAGCTACGAGTCCGTCGAGGGCAGCACGACCTTTGCAATCCAGTTCAAAGAGGATATCGAAATCTCGGGCTACATGTGGCTGCGTCTCTGGGTTGAAGCCAAGGACTACAACGATATGGATCTCTTTGTGGCGATCCGCAAGCTCGACGACAAGGGCGAATTTGTGCCGTGGTCTGTTCTGGGTGAGCCGCATCCGGGAGCCTGGGGCAAAATGAGGGCTTCGCGCCGCGCCCTCGATCCCAAGTTGACCAAGAAATTTCAGCCTGTCCAGGCCCACACCAAGGATGAGAAGCTCAGCCCGGGCGAGATCGTCCCCGTGGATATCGAAATCTGGCCGTGCAGCCGCATCTGGCACAAGGGTCAGCAACTCGAAATCCAGGTCGCGGGCCACTATATCCGCGAAGGCTGGTTCGAGCCCTTCAGCTGGGAGATCGACAACAAGGGCGAGCACATCATCCACTCCGGCGGCAAGTACGACTCGTATTTGCAGATTCCAGTCATTCCGCCGCGTTATCAGGCGGGCGACTACATCTATCGCTAAACGGATCATTCAACAACAAAGGGCCGCTCAAGTTATCTTGAGCGGCCTTTTTGTCATAGATAGAGTGTCCTGAGTCTTGAATTCGTTAAACAACGCCTGTCATCCTGAGCGGAGACTGGCGCGTTCTTTGTGCCAATCGGAGTCGAAAGCCTGCCCTGAGCGTAGTCGAAGGGGATCTGCGGTTCCGGGTTTCGCGCATCCCTGCATGAAATTTCCCTCTTCCGGCGCACAATGAATTCAGTCAGACGGCAAAAACACAGGATGGCAAAGGATATAGCAAATTCAGAGCAGGTGTAGAGGGGCTCGAAGCAGACGAGTGCCATTTTCCTCAAGGAAACGGCACCTTGCACGATCTTGGCGACTGCACGTGAACTCTGAATTTGCTCTAAGTTGCCAGGAAGAGAGAGACCCCCTACCCCCTATATTCTCGCAAGTTATTGAATTAATTAAACCGCAACTTGCAAACACGTTCCTTCGCGATAAGTGTATCCACACATCTGGGATAGGCAAAAGCAACCGCAGATCCTTCGTTGCACTCAGGATGACAAATCATGAATTCAATCAACTTTAGACTCAGCACACTATTGATCCGGCCCTTAAGATATGCAACGAACAAAGACTGTCATCCTGAGCGGAGCGCAGCGGAGTCGAAAGCCTGCCCTGAGCGTAGTCGAAGGGGATCTGCGGTTGCTTTTCCTCGCTTCCGTAGCAATACCACAATGCCGGATCAATAGGAAGGGGGATCAGTCTACTTGTGGGCTGGCAATACACCGATCGCACACTCTACGTATGAAGACAAATTGGTATTACGGCAATTCTGATTTGCTCTAGTTGTCTCCTTCGTCTATCCGCTCATAGGGCAAATATTTCGGTTCCCAAACATACTCCAGGAGCTGTTCCTTGAAGGTGGAAGGATTCTCGATGTCGGCAATTCCTTCTGCGATTGCCTGCCTGCCAACAGCTTCAGCAATCGTCAGGCTTATCCGGCGCGAATCGCCAATGGGAGGCAGTAGCGGTGAGTCCTTGATATAGCGAGCGGGGGAGAGCATGGCCAGGGTCTTGGCGGCAGCCATGATCATGCCATCGGTAACGCGCCTAGCCTGGGAAACAAGGATGCCCAGCGCAAGACCCGGGAAGATATAGGAATTATTGACCTGAGAGGCGTAAAACATCTTTCCCTTGATCTCAACCGGAGCGAAGGGACTGCCGGTGCCGACTATGGCGCGGCCTTCAGTCCAGCGAAGCAGATCAGCCGGTGTAGCTTCGGCGAGAGAGGTTGGATTCGACAGGGGGAAGATAACAGGCCGCGGAGTGTTACGCATCATCTCGCGCGCAATCTCTTCGCTGAAAGCGCCAGGCTGAGCGGAAACGCCAACCAGAATCGTGATTTTGGCATTGCGCACTACATCGAGCAGCGAAATTGCGCAATCGTCATCTACTTTCCATTCCGTCACATCACTCCGCTTGCGAGCGAGCGGCAATTGTTCGTCGCGGATTCCCAATCCTCCATCAACAAGCAGGCCGTGGCGATTGAAAGCATAGATGTGTTCGTATGCCTGCTCTTTGCTCAATCCTTCTTCCTGCATTGCGGCAACCAGCAGATCAACAATGCCGATGCCTGCTGAGCCTGATCCGAAGATGGCAATGTTCTGCTGTGAGAGCGGAATGCCGTTGGCGTGGACCGCGGACAAAATGGTTGCCGTGGTAACGGCTGCCGTACCCTGTATATCGTCGTTGAAGGTGCAGAGGCGATCACGATAGCGCTCCAGCAAGCGCGCTGCGTTGGCGTTGGCAAAGTCCTCCCACTGCAGAAGGATATTGGGCCAGCGCTTTATAACCGCAGTAACGAACATCTCGACAAAATCGTCATATTCCTGCCCGCGCACGCGCTGATGCTGCCAGCCTACATAGATTGGATCATTGAGCAGAGCCTCATTATCGGTTCCCGTGTCGAGCAAAATTGGAAGACAATGCTCGGGCGGAATTCCGCCGAGTGCCGTATAGAGCGCCATTTTGCCGATAGGGATTCCCATGCCGCCCGCGCCCTGATCACCGAGGCCCAGAATACGCTCGCCATCGCTGACCACGATGCAGCGTGTGTGGTCGAGGCGCGGGTCCGCAAGAATCTGGTCGATGCGATTCCGATTGGGATAGCTGATAAATAAGCCGCGTGTGCGCCGCCAGACTTCTGAGAAACGCTGGCAGCCCTCGCCCACCGCCGGCGTGTAAACAATGGGCAGCAGTTCCTCAATATTGCGCTCAATCAGGGCATAAAAGACGGTTTCGCAGTTGTCTTGCAAATCGCGCATATTACTGTATTTACCGAAGAGCGTGGGGCGGCTTTTCAGCACCCGCATGCGGCGCTGGCACTGTTCATCCAGCGTTGAAACATTGGGAGGCAGGAGTCCGTGCAGGCCAAAAGCGTCGCGTTCCACTTCGGTAAATGCCGTGCCCTTGTTCAGCCGGGAGTTCCGCAGCAGATCAACCCCCGAAAGGCTGCTTTGAACCACGGTGCAATAGCCATGTTTAATTATCCGGAATCCGGTATCCATTAATAGCTCCTGTCTCTTCATTATCAATATTAGTGGAATGGAAATCGTCTGCCTGTTTTCGGATGGACGTGAATAGCTCCGGGATCAAAAAGGAAAATGGCTATATTTTTTGGAGCAGTTTTGGGAGGTAAAACTGCGGAGGGCGTCATTCTTGACAGGGGCTGGAGAAAGGCAATACGGTGATAACGAACGGCGGGCAAATTGCCAGCGAAAGCCGTTGATCGGCAATAGGTTGCGCATTTATTTCAATTCACCCCATGGAGCAAGCCAATGAATGAGTTCGGATTACGCCTTCATCACGGCGCAGCAAGTGTGCCCAATCTCAACGAATCAATTGCGTGGTACGAGAAGATGTTGGGCTTTACGGTCGAGCAGAGGTTCGAAATCCCCGGCCAGGATGTCGAGATTGCCATGATGAAGCTCGACGATGTGCGCATGGAACTCTTCCAGGCCAAGGGCAGCAAGCCCTTGAACCCCGATCGGCGCGAACCTAACACTGATTTCAGAACGCAAGGCAATCTTCACGTCTCTTTTGCGGCGCCGAATGTGCGTCCTTTGGCAGAGAAACTGCGCGAGCGGGGCGTGGATATCGTATGGATCCAGGATTTTCCGTGGGGATCGAATGCCTTTATTCGCGATAACGCCGGCAACCTGATCGAAATCGTGCAGGAAAATCGCTCGTAGTAGTTGGAGTGACTCGTTAAAGTGGTGAATCTGAAAAGCGTTTCAAAAAGCGCTGTCATCCTGAGCGGATCTGGACACATGAATTGTGGCCAGCGAAGTCGAAGGATCTGAGGGTTGAATATTTTGAAGAACAACCGCAGATCCTTCGTTGCACTCAGGATGACAAATCATCCATTGAATCAATTTCAGACTCAGGACGTTAGAGGTTCGCAGAATACTTGATTCTGACCTGACGGCTTAAAACCAAGGCGAAAGCGACATCGTCCAGCGACGCGCAAGTGTTCACACTTAACAGAGGTTTCAGGGCCACCTGAAGCCCGCGCATTGATGCCCCGCATAGAGCGAAAGCGGCCTTGCGGGGCGTTATGTTTTAAGCATGGGTTACAAGAATATATTGTCATATAAGTTAACAGGCCGGGTGCGTCTTGAAACGCAGAACCGTTGCCCTGCAGGTTGGTTTGAGTCGGGAAACAAGACGGGAAGAGTGCGGGAAGTTTGCATCAGAGCATCATTACTGTGATTAAATTGCACATTTAACGTCAGATTCTTTTGGCCACGCAAAATGTATTGACCATCACATATCAATGTGATAATTATTGATCGGTTTCCTATATCGCGCGGCTGAAAAGTTGGCCACCTCCAGATTTCGCCGGCGCAAACAGTTGGCAAGCAAAGTTGAACAATCTTTCAGGCATAAATCATCTATATGCAAGGGCCAGGAAAGAGCGTTGCAGAGCAAGCGTGCAACTGTTTTCACCGGGATCAACGAGATTACAAGGAGGAAATCCAAATGCAAGGAAGAATCCTGAGCCTGGTTGCGATTAGGCTTGCTGCGTTTACGGCGTTGGTGATCTTCACATTCTGCACGGTGTCGATTCAGGCGCAGGGCGTACGCGTGGGTATTCCATATCCGTTTACTGTAGGCACGACGACATTGCCCGCAGGAACCTATCTGATAAATTTCTCAGCAACTACGTCGATGGTTGCGGTGCAATCGCCAGCCGGTCACCAAATTACCCAGTTAATTATTTCCCGGCTCAGCGGGCCGTCGGAATTTCTGCAGGAAGGATCGCTGGTATTTGAGAAGACAGAAAACAGTCGCATCCTTTCGGAGATATGGATGCCCGGCACAGATGGACTGCTCCTGCATAGTGTTTCCAAGGGCAACGACCGCGTCGTTCTCTCATTTTCCAGCCTCAGTGAAACCAAACCCGTTTCTGGCAAAGTGGCCTACAGCTTGACGTGCGCCAGGTGCCATGGCGCAGACGGAAAGGGTAATGAGAAGGCAGACAAGTTCTTTGGCAAGCATATTCCAAGGCTCAACACTCCCGAGATACAGAGCAAGCAGGATGCGGAGCTGAAAGAGATTATCAACAGCGGCAGCAGTTCGATGCCTCCTGTTGAAGTCGATGAGAGCGGGTTCAGACATCGCCTTCCGGCACAGGACGTGAACGCCGTGATTGCTTACCTGCGAACACTGAAGCAGTGAGAGAAACGGAAAGTCGGCAGAACTCCGACCGTGTGATTCAGTGCTTTGAGTTTTTCTTTCCCAGGTCCCAAAATCGAGACCTGGGGCACCCTCAATTCGTACCGGATCAAGCAGCCGGATAACCAGCCGCCATCATTGCTGTTCAAGCAGATTCACTCGGCGACGCTGTAAAAGCGGCCATTGGATTCGGCCAGACGGCGCAGGAGCGGTGCGGGTGCCCAAACAGAGCCGTGCAGCTGATGAAAGTGGCAGATGCGATCGTAAATTTTCCGCAGGCCAATTGTGTCGGCATACCACATGGGACCGCCGCGCCAGGCAGGGAATCCATAAGCAGTGACAAAGACCACGTCGATATCAGAGGCGCGCAGGGCGATGCCTTCATCGAGGATGCGCGCACCTTCGTTGATGAGCATATAGATGCAGCGCTCAATGATCTCTTCGTCTGAAATTTGACGTTGCCTGATGCCTGCTGCTGCGGCCCATTGGCGTATCAGAGCGGGTAGTTCGGGGTCGGGGATGCCGCGGCGATCCTCGTCGTACTTGTACCAACCGGCACCGCTTTTGCGGCCATAGCGCTTGAGGTCGCAGAGCCGGTCTTCGATGGGCTGACGCATTCCGGCTTCCATCTCCGCTTCGCGCACGCCTACGCGTCCTGCCCAGATGATGTCGAGGCCGGCTATGTCGCCAACGGCAAGAGGGCCTATAGTCATACCGAACGCAACCAAAGCTTTGTCGACCGCCTCCACGCTGGCGCCTTCTTCAACCAGAAAGCTGGCCTGAATGCGATAGCGCTCGGCCATGCGATTGGCAACAAAACCGCGGCAGTTGCCGACGAGCACACCCAGCTTGCCGAGCCGTGCTGCCAGTTGTATGGCGGTGGCGATCACCTCTCTGCGGGTAGCCTGGCCGCGCACCATTTCGACGATACGCATGACGGGCGGCGGAATAAAGAAATGAGTACCGATAACTGAAGCGGGGCGCGAGGTGACGGCGGCAATCTTGTCTATGTCGAGTGTTGAGGTGTTGCTGGCGAGGATCGCGCCGGGCTTGCAGATTTTATCCAGCTCTTTAAAAGCGCCTTGCTTGACAGAAAGATCTTCGAAGACGGCTTCGACGATTATATCGGCCTGGTCGAAGCCGCTCCAGCCAAGCGTAGGCCGAATCAGGGCGAGCCGTTTCTCCATAACTTCAGGGGTAATGCGGCCTTTCCTGACCGAGCTTTCATAGTTTTCGCGAATAGCTTTAATGCCGCGATCAAGAGCTTCCTGACTGGCGTCTTTGAGATAAACAGGAATGCCCGCATTGGCGAAGACCATGGCGATTCCGCCGCCCATGGTGCCCGCGCCAAGAACCGCCGCGGTGTTGATGGAAAGCGTTGGTGTGTCTTCCGGAATATCAGGGATTTTGCGGAGTTCGCGTTCGGCCAGAAATAGGTGAATCAGCGCCCGGGCCTGCGGTGTTGCCATGCTTTGGGCCGAGGCTTGGCTCTCGAATTGCCACGCATCTTCAAAGCTCATGCGAGTAGTAGCTTCAATTACATCGACGGCGAGAAGCGGAGCAGGGAAGTGGCTCTGCTGCCGGAGCAGTGACTCGCGCGCGGCGGCGAAGATGAGGGCGTTCTCCTCGGGAGTGCCGAGCTTCTCAGCGCGATCGCGCGTCTTGCGAAAGGGCTTGCCTGCGGCCTCGCGTGCAAAGGCAATGGCGTCAGACAGCAAATCACCCTCAGCGATCTTATCCACGAGGCCCTGTTCGAGAGCTTCAGCGGCGGTAATCAGCTTGCCTTGAGCACAAATCTCTATGGCTTTGGAAGGACCGACGAGACAAGGCAAGCGCAATGCGCCGCCCGCGCCGGGGATAATGCCGAGCTTTACCTCAGGTAGGCCAAAGCGTGCCGACGGGGTCGCGATACGGAAATGGCAGGCGAGAGCCAATTCGAGACCTCCGCCAAGAACCTGGCCGCTGAGGGCGGCGACAACAGGAACAGGAGTGTCTTCGATGCGCAGCATGAGAGCGCGCATGAATTCCATTTCACTGGCCGGTGAGCCGGCAACAACTTTTTGAAGCTCGTGAATATCGCCACCGGCACTGAAAATGCGCGGCGAACCAATAATGACAATGGCCCGAATTTCAGCGTCCTGAATGGCGCGGTCGAGGGCGAGAAGAATTTCCTTTTGAAGAGCAAGCGAGAGCGCGTTGACCGGCGGATGATCAAGAGTGAGAACGGCGACGTTGCCATGACGCGCAAAGTGGAGCAAGCAGCCTCCTGGCCTCATCATTGTTTTGATGAGGCCGGTCCGGAGAGAAGGAAGGAGGGAAGATCAGATTCGGATGCGGCCGTCGAGCGCGTAGACTGCATCTTCGAAGGCCATCAACGGATTGATGTCCATCTCCTGAATCACAGGCAGCTCGGTGAGCAGGTAAGAGACCCTCTGAATGATATCGATGACACGGTTTTTATCGACGCCTTTTTTACCCCTGACTCCATCGAGGAGAGCCGCGGTCTTGAGCGAGGAAAGCATCTCCTGCGCTTCAACCTTGGTTACCGGGGTGACTTTGAAGATGACGTCTTTGAGCACTTCAACATAAATGCCGCCGAGACCAAACATCACAAGGTGCCCCAGGTTGCGAGAAACCGTGGAACCGACGATCAGTTCAAGGCCGCCAGGCAGGAATTTCTGTATAAAGTACTTGAGCTCGCCATAGCTGCTGAGGCGGTTGCCCATGTCTTCAACGGCGGAGCGTACAGCCGCCGCGTCCTTGAGGTTGATGAAGACACCACCCATATCGCTCTTGTGCGAAATCTTTTCAGATTCAACCTTGACGACTACGGGATAACCGATGGCATCGGCAGCGGCGACGGCTTCAGCTGCATTGCTGACCACCTTCCACGGGGCGACGGGAATGCCGAAAGCCTCGAAGATGGAGTAGACATCAGTGGCAGGAAGGATAGTGCGCCCAGCCTTCTGCGCATCGGCAATTATAGCCTTGGCTTTAGCCACATCAACACCGGCAAACACTTCAGGCTGGCCAATATCGCGCGCCTGCAGGCGGCTGTATTTGTATAGCTCAGTCAGAGCACGGGCGGCTTCGCTGGGATTGGGGTAGCAGGGAACTCCACCTTCCTGCAGAATTTTTTGCGCTTCGCGGAAACGTTTGACGGTGCTATCGGTCATGAAATTCATGACGATCGGTTTCTTCCCCAGGCGGCTGGCGTCAGCGATAACCTTGGCATTGGCGACAACATCTACATAGAGCGGAGTGACGGCGTTGATGGAGATGCAGTCAACGCCATCGTCTTCCATCAGCACTTCCAGCGCATTCTGCCACTGTGCCGGGCCGCCGGTGGCCATCAGGTCCAGAGGGTTGCCCAGCGAAGCTTCGGGGTACTGGACTTCTTTCAATTTAGCCGTTGACTTCGCAGAGAGCTTGGCAAGTTGCAGGCCACCGGCAACAAGCGCGTCGGTGGCAATAACGGCAGGGCCGCCGGTGTTGGTGATGATGCCGACGCGGTTGCCCTTGGGGATCGGCTGAGAGGCGAAGGCCATCGACGCACGCACCATTTCAGCCTCGTCCTGAAAGGAAAGGATGCCGGTCTTTTCGAAGATAAGCTCTGTGGAAGTATCAACGCTGGCCAGCGAGCCCGTGTGCGAAGAAGCAGCCTGCGCGCCCGATTCGGTGCGCCCGGCCTTCATGCCAAGAACAGGCTTTTTGTGCGCCACCGTGCGAGCCGCCTCAAGAAACTCCTTGGGATTGCTGAATCCCTCGGTATAGACAATGATGGCGCGGCAACCGTCGTCGTCTCCCCAGTACTTGACGATTTCGGCAATAGAAACATCGCAGGCGTTGCCGTTGGAAGCATACATGCGCATACCAATCCCCAAATCAAAAAGGGCCTGCATAATCAATCCGCCTACGCCGCCACTCAGAGCAACAATCGAGATATAGCCGGGCTCGGGATAGGTAAAGGTGAAATCACAATAGGCGCGCACGGCGGGATCAGTATTGATGATGCCCTGGCAGTTGGGTCCCATCACGCGCATGCCGTAGTGCCTGGCGTGCGCAAGGATCTCTTTCTGGAGACGAATACCCTCTTCACCCAGTTCGCTGAAACCAGAGGTATTGATGATGACGGACTTGACGCCTTTTTTGCCGCACTCCTCAACCGCGGCAGGAACAAGGCGGTTGGGGATGGCGATCTGCGCCGAATCGACCGGGCCGGGAATATCCAGCAGAGATTTGTAAACCTTCAACCCGCAGATTTCGGCCGCCTTGGGATTGATGGGATATATGGGGCCGGTGAAGCCAAAGTGTTGCAGGTTTTTAATAACGGTGTTTCCGATGGAGTATTCCTTGGTTGATGCACCGATCACGGCAACTGACCGGGGTTTGAATAGCGCATCCAACATAACTTTCTCCTTCATGCTTTCGTTCTATTGCTCTAAGAAAAATCCAGTCTTGATGAAGTTCCAGTGTTTGAATCCGAAATCCGCTTCATAAATCGGCCGTCATCCTGAACGAAGTGAAGGATCTGCGGTTCGTTAAACAGTTCAAACCGCAGATCCTTCGACTCCCTGCCCCTTCGTCCGGAATACGGACTCAGGGTTCGGTTGCTCAGGATGACAGCGAAAAGGCGTCCGGCTTTGCGAACGCCTCTGATGACACCCTGAAAGCCTCCCTTTTTACGCCCGTGGTTGGGAGGCTTCCATCAATTCGGCAACATCCATCACGCGCACGTCGCGATCGCCTTTGGCGGCATTAACGCCATCTTCCATCATCGTCATGCAGAAGGGACAGGCAACGGCGACGAGATCAGCGCCAGTGGCAAGTACCTCGCGGGCGCGCTCCCGGTTAACACGCTGATTGGCCGGCTCGTCGACAAAACTCATGCCACCACCACCACCGCAGCAGAAACTCTGGTTGCGGCTGCGCTCCATTTCAATGGGAGCGCTACCCGTGGAGAGCTGCACAAGCTGCCGTGGCGCGTCGTACTGGCCATTATGGCGGCCAAGATAACAGGGATCGTGGAAGGTGACCTTCTTGCCAGGTTGCGCGGGCTGCGCGAGTTTGCCGCTGTCCACAAGGCTGGCGAGAAATTCGGAGTGATGGTACACCTCGTAATTGCCGCCGAGACGCGGGTACTCGTTACGCAGCGTATTCATGCAGTGCGGGCACGCGGTAACAATCTTCTTGACCTTGTAGCTGTTCATCAGCTCAACGTTGTCCTTGGCGAGATTCTCAAAGAGAAACTCGTTGCCCATGCGGCGGGCAGGATCGCCACAGCACTTTTCATCGCGCCCCAGTATGGCGAATTTGACGCCCGCCTTCTGGAGCAGCTTCGCCGTAGCACGGGTAATCTTCTGGCTGCGCTCAACGAGAGCTCCGTTGCAACCGACCCAGAACAAAACTTCAGCATCCTCGGCTTCGCTGATGTTGGGAATGTTGAGTCCTTCTGCCCAGTCGATGCGCGTGGCCTGAGTGCCGCGGAACGGCTGGTTGCGGTTCTCAAGCGAGACAAGCGCTTCCTGCATCGTATCGGGCAGTTCCGCCTGCTCCATGACAAGGTAGCGGCGCATATCGATAATCTTGGGCATCTGCTCAATGAAAACCGGGCAGGCTTCCATGCAGGCGGCACAGGTAGTGCACTGCCAGAGAGCTTCAGGGGATGTAGCTGGAACAGCGCCGATGATCGGCAGTGGTTGCGGCGCTTCGCCCTGCTCGCCGCTGGCTCCGTCAGACGCCAGCCCGAAGGCTTCACGCTCGCGGGTGTACATGAGGTCGCGCAACTGAACAATGATGTCGCGCGGAGAAAGTGCCTTGCCGATAATGTTGGCCGGGCAATTGGCAACGCAGCGCCCGCACTCGGTGCAGGCATCCAGATCGAGCAGATCCTTCCAGGTAAAGCTCTTGAGCGAGTTGACGCCAAAGCTTTCGGCCGACTCGAAGTCGACATCCTTGAGCGCGGCGCCTACCGGCTTCAGATTCGAAGTGTAGATGTTCAGCGGCCCGGCAATAAGATGCATCATCTTGGTGTAGGGAATCCACGCCAGGAAGAAGAAGCAAATAACAAGGTGGAACCACCATGTAAAGCGATGGGCAATAATGATGGCATCCATGCTCATGAACCGCATCGAGGCCTTGGCGACCAGGTTGCCAAATGGCGACCAGGCTGCCCAGGGATCGGCAGTGCCTACGATGCGCCATCCCTGAAGCAGGAAGCCGGTAATGATAATGACGGCTAGAAGCAGAAGAATGCGGTTTGCGTCGCTGGTATATACCAGCTGTTTGGGCCGCTGCAAATAACGCCGACCGGCCGCCATCAAAATTCCAACCAGCACCAAGGCCCCAAAAACGTTGGCGGTGAAGGATTGGAAGTAGAGATAGAGCGGCCCGTGCATGATCTTGATGCCCACATCGGCGTCGAGCGCGACGATGGTGGTCGCCACAATCAGCACAAGGAAGCCGAAGAAGATCATGCCGTGGAAAAAGCCGGGATAGGCTTTGGACACGGTGCGGCCCTGCGCGAGAGCATGCTGGAGCAGTCGCTTGATCCGGAGAACCGGTTGATCGAAGCGAGCCTGCGGTTTGCCAAGCCGCCAGCGGCGGAAACGGCGATAGATGCCGTATCCATCCGCCAGAAGCACAAAAAGGAAGAGCAGGTACATCACCCATATGTAGTTATGGTTGATGTTCCAGTAGATCTCGCGTGTAGCCAGTGCTGGGTTCATTTGCGCAATGCCAGAAGTTTTTCACGCAGCAAGGGCACCACTTGGCGGAAGTCGCCAACAATGCCATAGCGGCAATGGTTAAAGATAGGAGCCTCGGAATCGGTGTTGATGCCAACAATAGCCTTGGAATCGGAGACGCCTGCCATGTGCTGACTGGAACCACTCAAACCGATTGCAATGTAAAGCTCAGGAGCAACTTTCTTGCCGGTGAGACCAACCTGCCAGGTAGCCGGAACCCAGCCAGAGTCGCAGGCCGCACGAGTTGCCGCCATCTGGGCGCCAAGAATTTCAGCAAGAGGCTGCAACTGCTGGACAAAGAGTTCGTGTCCGCCAATGCCGCGGCCGCCACCGACAATGATGCGCGCATCTTCCAGGCGAACCTGACCGCTATCCTCGCTCTTGCGCTCGACGATCCGGCTGCGCGTGTCGGCTTGAACCGTGAGTGCCGGACGGCTGATTTCACCCGACGCCTCGCGCGGTTCAGACGGTTCAAAGGAACGGCCACGCACCCAGCAGACAGCCGGGGTGCGCTTGAGCTCGAACACGGCATTTGCCTTGGCGCCGTAAACCTGGCGCACAACGCTCAGCTTGTCGCCCTGTGCGCGCAGCTCAATACCATCGCCCACAGCGCTGCCGCCGAGACGATGAGCGAGACGAGGCACTATCTCCTGGCTATAAGTTTCATTGGAGAAGAGCACGGCGCGCGGCTCAAGGCTGCGGCAGAGCTCCGTAAGGACATTCAGGCAGGTTTCCGGCTGATACTCGGCCATCTCCGCCTGATCAACGACAAGAACGGAATCGGCAATGCGCGCCACTTCCGCTGCAACCGGGTCAGCGCCGGCACCAAGAATGATGGCGCTCAATTTGCCGCCGGTCTCATTGGCCAGGCGGCGTCCAGCGCCACAAAGTCCCTGCGCGGCTTTGTCGAAGCCGCCCATTGCGAAGAGACATATAACAATGTTGTTCATAAATCCACTCGACCTTTACAAAAGCTACAGCGGAGTACTACAACCCGCCCGCCAGTTCGGCGATTTGCTTGGCGAAGGCGTCCACCTTTTCATCCAAGGAAGAACCTGGAGCAAATTCGCAATGTGTTTCCTTCTTGGGAATGAACAGATCGGTTACCTCGTAGTAACCGCTGCCAGCGCGCGCTTCGGCGGCGTCGATGCCGAGATCCTCGATCTTCCAGGTGGTCAGCGGAGTACGGCGGGCCATCATGGTATCGCGGACTTTGGGAATGCGCGGCAGGTTGTGTTCATCGTTGGAGACGGTAAGAACAAGGGGGGTTTGCGCCTCAAAGGTTTCTGTTCCCCAGTCGGTCTGGCGGTTGATGCGCAGCTTGTCGCCCACGCTTTCGAGCCGATCGGCAAAGGAGATGCAGGCAGCGCCGAGTTCTTCCGCAAGCAAGCCGCCGATTTGTCCGGCGCCCCAGTCGCCGGCCTCGCGGCCGACCATGACGACGTCGAAGCCTCCCATTTTGCGCGCCGCTGCCGCCAGCACGCGTGCGATGGTGAGCGAATCGGGATTGGCATTGCCATCGTTGAGAATCAGAGTGGCTGAGTCGGCCTTCATGGCAATCGCCTTGTAAAGCGTATCCTCGGCGGTTTTGGGGCCGAATGATACGACAGAGATTTTGACGTCGCCACCACGCTCGCGAAATTGAAGCGCGGTTTCAAGGGCGTTCTCGCAGAAAACATCGGGTACGAGATTCGCCGAACCGCGCTCCGCCTCGCGCTTCTCGGAATTCACCTTGAAATCGCGGGCGGGCACTTCGGGATCAAGAATCTGCTTAATACAAACAAGAATTTTCATGCTTTGCACCGTAAGTTAATTCAATGGATGATAGGTGCTTTCCCAGGTCCCAAAATCGGGAACTCTACCCCACGGACGAAGACCTGTCCGTGGGGACCCCGGACCTGGGGCACCCAATGGTGGTACAAAATCAAGCGGCCAGAGCCCTATGCCCTTTCAAACAATGCCGCCGCGCCCATGCCGCCGCCGATGCACATCGAGGCAACGCCGTAGCGAACATTGCGCCGGTTCATCTCACGGGCCAGAACGCCGGTCTGCCGCGAACCGGTCACGCCGTAGGGGTGGCCCAACGCGATGGCGCCGCCGTTGACGTTCATATTCTCATAGCCGATGCCGAGTTTCTCTGAGGCATAGACAATCATCACCGCGAAGGCTTCGTTGATCTCCCACAGGCCGATGTCGCTGACCGTGAGGCCGGTGCGCTTGAGCAGCTTGGGAATCGCATAGGTCGGACCCACGCCCATCTCGTCGGCGCGACAGCCGGCAAACTGGAAGTTGCGGAAGATGAGCTTGTAGGGAATATTGTGCTTGTCGGCGTACTCGCGCGACATCATCAGCGTCATCGAGGCGCCGTCAGTGTTCTGACAGGAGTTCCCGGCGGTGATCGAACCGGTGGCCGGGTTCGGGTCGAAGAGCGTCTTCAGCTTCGAAAGGCCTTCCAGCGTCGTCTCCCTGCGCAAACCCTCGTCCTGGTCGCAGACCACTTCCTTTTCGCCACTCTTCTTTTTCGTGACTTTGTCAAAGAGGGCCATGGTCGTCTTCATGGGAGTGATCTCGTCCTTCATCAGCCCGTTATCGTAGGCCGCGGCCAGGCGCTGATGGCTCAATACAGAGTACTCGTCCTGCTTCAGCCGGCTGATGTGATAGCGCTTGGCGACGTTCTCGGCCGTCTCCAGCATACCCATGAACAATCCGGGCTGATGTTCCAGCAGCCAGGGATTTCCATCCCGCGTGACCTCTCCGGGCATCGCCGGAATCATGGAAATGTTATCGATGCCGCCGGCGATCACGACCTCCGCGCCCGAGGTAATAATCTCGTTGGCCGCCGTGGCCACGGCCTGCAGGCCCGACGAGCAGAACCGGTTGACGGTCTGGCCGGCGCAGGAATCCGGCAAGCCGGAAAGCAGCGAAACCACGCGGCCCAGGTTATTGCCCTGGAGACCGTAGGGCTGCGCCGTGCCGACGACCAGATCCTCAATCTCGTTGGGATCGAGTTTCGGCACTCTGCTGAGCAACGCCTTGACGCAATGCGCTCCCATATCGTCGGGGCGCGTCATATTGAAGGATCCGCGGTGGGCCTTTCCAAGCCCCGTGCGCACACTATCAACAACAACTGCTTCTCTCATCGTCTCTCCAGTTTCGAAATAAAATAACTTGATTACGATGGAAGCGCCGAACCTGAGCGCGGCGCTTCCTTATTTCGCACGCGTCCCAGCACCTATGCTGCTGCGCCCTTCCCCTTGTAGCCGTTGAAGGTTCCACCTTCTTCAGCCAGCTTCTTTAGTAACGGAGCAGGCTCCCAGAGTTCCCCAAGCTGTTTATGAAATTCGCAAACCCGCTCGTAGACTTTCTTGAGACCGACGGTGTCAGCGTACCACATTGGTCCGCCACGATAGTTCGGGAAGCCATAGCCGTTGACATACATGGTGTCGATGTCTCCGGCGCGCAGCGCGAAGCCTTCTTCAAGGATGCGTGCGCCTTCATTGATCATCGCGTAAATGCAGCGCTCGACAACTTCTTCGGGCTCAATCTTGCGCTGTGGAATGCCGGCTTTCTCGGCCCATTGCTTCACCATTTTGGGTACTTCAGGATCGGGAACGGCATGACGTTTTTCGTCGTACTTGTACCAGCCCGTCCCGCCTTTCAAGCCGATGCGACCCGCTTCGAAGAGATTGTTCTCAACAAAGGAGTAACGAATGCCGGGTTTCTGCTCGTGCTCGCTGGCCTTGCGGATGCGATAGCCGATTTCCAGGCCCGCCATGTCTCCCAGTGCGAGCGGCCCAAGAGCCAGGCCGAAGTTATTGATGGCGCCATCGACCTCTTCCGGACGCGCGCCCTCCTCGGCGAGGAACTGGCCTTCGCGCAGGTAGGGTTCGAACATGCGATTGCCCACGAAGCCCTTGCAGTTGCCCACAAGAACGCCGATCTTGCCCAGCTTCCGGGTGAGTTGCATAACAGTGGCAATAACCGGCTTGCCGGTGGCCTTGCCGCGCACAATCTCCATCAGGCGCATGATGTTGGCGGGAACAAAGAAGTGCATGCCGATCACGTACTCGGGCCGCGTGGTTACCGAGGCCAGATCGTCGATGCTTAAAGAGGAAGTATTGCTGGCCAGAATCGCGTCGGGCTTGCAGACTTTATTCAATTCAGCAAAGACGCTCTGCTTGACGCCGAGATTCTCAAAGACTGCCTCTTCGACCAGGTCAACATCGGCAAAATCATTCCAGTCGAGTGTGGGCTTGATAAGCGCCATGCGCTTATCCATATCTTCCTGAGTAAGACGGCCTTTCTTGACGGAACCTTCGTAGTTCTTGCGGATCATCCCTAGTCCGCGATCGAGAGCGGCCTGGTCTGCGTCCTTCAGGTAAACCGGAATGCCGGCGTTGGCAAAGACCATGGTAATGCCGCCGCCCATGGTTCCCGCGCCAACCACACCTGCGTGTTTGATGGGCAGAGTGGGTGTGTCTTTGGGAATGTCGGGAATCTTGGAGACTTCGCGCTCGGCAAAGAAAACGTGGATGAGGGCCTTCGACTGTTCGGAAAAGACGCAGTCGCAGAAGAAATCAATCTCCTTGGCGCTTCCCGCTTCAAATGACAACTGAGTCGCGGCTTCAATCGCATCAATAGCCTTGAAGGGCGCAAGTTGCCCGCGGAATTTCTTCTTGGCTGCATCGCGTGCGGCGGCAAAGATAGGGGCATTCTCTTCCGGAGTGCCGAGTTTTTCGACGCGGTCGCGGGTCTTGCGGAAGGGCTTGCCTGCTACTTCGCGGGCAAAGGCGATGGCGCCCTCAAGCAGATCGCCTTCAATAATCTTGTCAATGAGGCCCAGTTGGAGCGCTTCGGCTGCCTTGACCGGCTTGCCTCCTGTGCACATCTCAATAGCTTTGGAGACGCCGACCAGGCGCGGCAGGCGCTGGGTTCCGGCTGCTCCGGGGATGATGCCGAGGAGCACTTCAGGCTGGCCCAACTTGGCTTTGGCTGTGGCCACGCGATAGTGGCAGGCCATGGCCGTTTCATTGCCCCCGCCCAATGCGTTGCCGTCAATAGCGGCCACCACCGGCTTGGCGCAATCCTCAATCTTCAGCATCAACGGGTGGAAGCCGTCGCGGGGATCTTTCTCTCCTGCAACCATCCGGGGAAACTCGTTAATGTCGGCTCCGGCGATAAAGCTGCCATTGGCCCCGATCAGAACAACAGCCTGAATAGAGGCGTCGTTGTTGACGGTCTCGATAGCCGCCGCCAGTCCCTCCGGCACTCCCGGGCTCATGGCATTTACGGGGGGATTATCAATAGTGATAACAGCAATGTTATTTTCTTTTGTCAGCTTAACCAGATCGCTCATTCCTTGCCTCTTTCACAGAAGATGGCGGCAGCGGCAGCCATGCCCGCGGGCATGACCACCGTATGCGCGCCGATGTAATTAAGCGGGTTGTGCCGCGGGCTGATCAATTACCAGGCTGGCAATACGCTCGCGATGGTAAAGTGGATCGCCCAGCATGGTTTCAAGGGCCTTGGCGCGGCGATAGAAGAGATGCAGATCGCTCTCCCAGGTAAAGCCGATGCCGCCATGGCATTGAATGCTGCGGTTGCCGACGGTGCGGCCGGCATCGCTGGCGTAGAGTTTGGCAATCGACGAAGCAACCGAGGCATCGTGATTGTCGACGCCAAGGGCCCACGCTGCATAATATGCGGCTGAACGCGAGCTTTCGGTTTCAATATAGCTGTCGGCGCATTGATGCTGCACGGCCTGGAACGAACCGATGGCCTTGCCGTACTGTTTGCGCTCCTTGGCGTATTCCACAGTGAGATCGAGCATAGCCTGCATGCAGCCGACCAACTCGCCAGCCGCGGCCACCGACGCAATTTCCAATGCGCGGGTCAGGCCTTCGGGATGGGCAAGCTTTTCAGCTGGGGTGTTGTCGAACTTGACGGAATAGATCTTTCGTACAAGGTCGATTCCCAGCATGGGGACAATCGTCAATCCGGGAGCACCGGCTTCAACGACGTACACGCCATCCCTGGCGACGACGACGATGGAATCGGCCACTTTGGCGTCGGTGACAAAAAGCTTTTCACCGGTCAGCTTTCCGCCGGCAGTAGAAATCTCTGCATCAGCAGGATTCCAGCTGGGATTGGCCTCAAGAATGGCCAGCGTGGAGCGGGCTTCGCCGGTACAGATCGGAGTGAGATACTTTTGCTTCTGCTCGTCACTGCCGCAGGCGTTGAGTACCGTTCCGGCCAGCACCACGGTGGAGAAGAAGGGACCGGGCAAAGCTGCGCGGCCGCATTCCTCAAGAATAAGAATCAGTTCGAAGGTGCTGAGCCCTAACCCCATGTATTCCTCGGGGAAGATCAGGCCCTGGTAGCCCTGATCGGCCATCTTGGCCCAGAGATCTGCATCGTAAGCGTCCTCGGTTTCGGCGAGACGACGAACTTCCGCTATAGGACAGTTCCGGGTAAAAAATGTGCGCGCATCTTCTTTAAGACTGCGTTGGCTTCCATCTAATCCAAAATCCATCGTTCCCCCTACGCGTGTTTCAAAACTTCGTTGTTCTTGAATCGACCTCATGTGGGACCCGGCAACAAGCCGGGGCCCATAAATTCAGCAGGTCACAAAAGCACCTTTTGAAACACGCTCTAGTAGCTCTTGGGTAGTCCGAGCACAAAGTGCCCAATAATGTTGCGCTGAATTTCCGAGGTTCCGGCTTCGATGGTGTGACCACGCGAGCGCAGGTACTCGCGGCTCCACATGCCTTTATCGAGAGCATATGCCTCGTTCTCACCAAGTTGTCCGTAGGGGCCCAGCAACTCCTGCGCTACCTGCTGAAGCCGCTGATTGTATTCGCTCCAGAAAATCTTCTGAATCGAACCTTCAGGGCCTGGCACGCCGGTAGCCATCATCTGGCTGAAATTGCGCGCCTGATTCCAGCGCATGATTTCAACTTCGGCATAGCACTGCGCGATTTTCTGACGCATCACCGGATCCTGCGCGGCGGGACGCCCGTTGCGAATGATGGTGTGGGAGTGCTCAATGATCTGGTCGGTCATGCGCTTGTAGACGACCTGGAAGAAGGCGCAGAGCGAAGCGCGCTCGTGCATCAGCGTCCCAATGGCGACCTCCCAACCCTTGCCGACTCCGCCAATCACGTTGGCAACCGGCACCTTGACGTCAGTGAAGAACATCTCACTGAACTCGGTTTCGCCGTTCATCATCTTCAAAGGACGAACTTCGATGCCGGGCGACTTCATATTGACGAGCAATGTGGTGAGGCCCTTGTGCTTGGCCACGGTCTTGTCGGTGCGCACAAGCAGCTCGCACCAATCGGCAACCCAGCCGAAGCTGGTCCAGACCTTTTGCCCGTTGACAATGTAGTGATCGCCTTCCAGGCGAGCATCGCACTTCAGGTTGGCAAGATCGGAGCCGGCATCGGGTTCAGAGAAGCCCTGGCTCCAGATGTTGTCGCCCCGCAGTATTTTCTCCAAATGCTCTTTCTTCTGTTCGTCTGTGCCGAAGTGAATGATCGTGGGACCGATCATTCCCAGGCCCATATCGCCGGCGATAGGCGGAGCGTCGGCCCGCGCCATCTCCTGCCAGAAGATGACCTGCTGCATCAAATTGGCTCCGCGGCCGCCATATTCCTTGGGCCAATTCAAGCCGGCCCAGCCACCTTCGAAGAGCTTCTGCTGCCAGACCCTCATATAGTCGAAGCGTGTCTGTAACGGTTCGGTGCGATGCTCCGGCCAGTCTTTGGGAACATTGGCTTCAAGCCAGGCGCGGAATTCATCGCGAAATTGCAATTCTTCAGGAGTAAGATTGAGGTCCATGTGCCGTCCTTCGTTCTTTCAGTCAGCGGGCGTGCCGCCGGTCATTCCATAGGGCCGCGGAAATTTATCTGCGTGACATCTGAATAAACTCTCCGACGCTCCTTGTTGAACAATCGTTCTGTACTTCCATGTTTTAGTGCTTCCACTTTACCAACTGGGCCAGTTCCCTGTCGCTGGATATATTTGCCGGGCATTTGCTTCAGCAGACATACCTCGCCAATTACCAGTCCTCCGGCTCTTTTGCCTGTTTCGCTCCAAAATTGCAGCGGTCAAGAAATCACCAAAAAGATACGTTACTTCTTCATCAATGAGGAAATACTTTGTTTGCAATGAATCGGACCTTGACGGTACCAACCGGGTTTCCCTTCCCTGCCTTGAAGGTATGGCATTGTTCCCCTGCGTGAAACGATGGCTGCCCGAATTCGCTTAAGTGATTCCATTACAAAGAGTTCTGCGGATAATTCCAGCCCTTGCGCGCCTGCCATGGACCAGCCCGTAAGATAAGGAGGTGAATGCCTGTCCGTATATAATTCGCCAAAGTTCGGCGCGTATGACTCGGCCGGCATGAGAGCGTAACCGATGTCTGGAACTTTAATGAATGTGCAGGATTACCGGGAGGCCGCGCGGCGGCGGCTATCAGGCATAGCCTTCGACTACCTGGACACTGGAGCGGACGACGAGCTGACCATGCGCCGCAACCGCGAGGTACTGCAAAAAATAACCTTTAGCCCCAGGGTTCTGGCCGGAGTAAGCAAAGTGGACCTGTCGACGAGGCTCTTCGGCCGCGAATATCCCTTTCCGGCGGTAATTGGGCCGGTGGGCTTCTGTGGGCTATTTTGGCCACACGGCGATTTGGCAGTGGCTCGCGCCGCCGCCAGGGCTGGGCTGCCCTATGTGGCAGCTACCCTGGGAACTGCCACCGTCGAGGAAGTCGCGGAGGTTTCCACGGGTGAGCGGTGGTTTCAGAGCTACGCCTTCAAGGACGACGGCCGGACGGATGCCCTGATTGCCCGCGCCCGGCAGGCAGGGTACACCGGCATGGTACTCACAGTCGATAGCGCCGTTTCGGGAAATCGGGAGAAGAGTTCCCGCCACGGTGCCCAGTTGCCGGTCCGTATTACCGTGCCATTGGTGATCGATGTGATGGAACATCCGCGGTGGGCATATCAGATGCTTCGTTATGGAACGCCAAGACTGAAAAATGTGGAAAGCAGCGACCCGGCAGGGAGCGGCGCTACGCAGACACCCTTCTCTTTCGATGCGTTGATCAAAAAATCTCTCGGCTGGGACGATGTAGCGCGAATTCGCAAGGTGTGGTCCGGCGTACTCATCCTGAAAGGAATTCAGTCAGTGGAGGATGCGCGGCGTGCCACGGCTGCCGGAGTGGAAGGGATTGTTCTTTCAAATCATGGCGGCCGTCAATTGGACTGTAGCCCGAGCACGCTGGAGGTTCTGCCAGAAGTTGTGGCGGCAGTGGACAGAAGTATCCCCGTCATGGTGGATAGCGGCTTCAGGCGAGGTAGCGAGATGGTAAAGGCGCTGGCGCTGGGAGCCGACGCTGTATGGTTAGGCCGGGCACCTATCTATGGTTTGGCGGCAGAAGGTGAAAAGGGCGTGCTGGCGGTGATCGAAATGCTGCGCCAGGAGATGGAACGAACCATGTTTCTGCTGGGCGTGGAGAAAATCAGCCAACTGGGCCCCCATTGTCTGCGTGCATGAGGCGGGGTTAGATTTCTCCCTGTGAATTCGGGCAATCAGAGCTCCTCGACGCTTCCCTTCCCTGTGGTCGGGGTCCTGGGCCGCTGAATAGGTAGCAAGATCGATGTACTACGACAATTAACATTGTCGTAGGTAATATCTTAGGATCGCCTTGGTGCGTTATTGCGCGTATGCGCAGTAATTATCCTGCCTTGATAACGCCTCTCGTTCGTTGATTCTGAAGGGTAATTATATTTTCCGGAAGATGAACGGAAATATGCGACGGGACTGGGGAAGGCGGCGGCACCGTGGTTTCCCAGGCTAACTTCCCGTTCACCTGGAGCGTGGACTACGGTGGCGACAACTATATGGTGGACGCGCCCCAAGGTATGGTCTGCGACACCGCTTCTGCCACCAATCAAGACACCACCACCGGCGTCTACTACACCAACTGCCATGCAGCACAAGATGCCTACAATTGCGCCCTCGATATGTCGAAGGGCGTCACCGAGCCCTTCTTGAGCGCCGATACCGTCAGCAACCTGCCCGGCGGCACGGAGAATGACGCCATTGAGAACAATCTGAGGTCGGGCCACCTGGTCCAATACAGCCTGGAGATACAGAAGCAGTTCGGAGCCGAGTCCTACAATATCAGCAACTCGACCAACCTGGGCCTGCCCAGCACAACCCTGGGTACCGGCACTTATGGCCAGATCACCTCGGCGAACGGCAATCCGCGCTTGTTCCAGTTTGCGCTGAGACTCTCGTTCTAAAATCGGAAAAGCTTTAGCTTGAGGGGGAGCGGAAAATCGCTCCCCTTTTTTTGCGCGTAATTCCCTTCCCTGCCCCGCTCTGCTCTTACCCATAAATTGCCAGGAATGGCGGTAAAGAACAAGCCAGTCCTGAGTCTGAAGTTCGCTTCGAAAGAAGCGCTGTCATCCCGAGCGGCGCGAAACGAAGTGAAGTGAAGTCGAAGGATCTGTGGTTGCTGTTGATCTTGCTCGATGGCGGATTCATCGTCGGGCCGGGCTGTAGTTCTTTAAGAACAACCGCAGATCCCCTTCGACTACGCTCAGGGCAGGCTTTCGACTCCATTTGGCCGAAAACCGGCCAAATCGAGCTCAGGATGACAAATTGATTTATGAGACGAACTTTGGAGACAGGACACTGGTATCAGGAGCAAAGAGCCCGTGGGCAGAGAAGGCTCACCGGCACTTTACGCATACGTTCACGACGCCTCCATGATATGCAGAGGAAGAAGTTGCAATTAATCTGCAAGTTGCAGTGTTTTGCTGGCGGTAAAAATTGCAGGCATCAAACATGACAACATGTATACATGTTAGCAAGTTGCAGTTATGAGAAGAATAATGTATGACATGTAGACATGAAGACCGTTGCAATCATTTCCCAAAAAGGCGGGGTCGGAAAGACCACTGTAGCTCTGCATTTGGCCGTGGCCGCAGAGCGCGATGATAAGACAACTGTCATTATCGATCTGGATCCCCAGGCCAGCGCCTCGACATGGAAAGACTTGCGCGAGGAGGAAACGCCGATAGTGCAGCCGGCGCAGGTCAATCGGTTGGGGGTAATCCTTTTGGAAGCCGAGAGACTAGGGGCGGCTCTGGCGATTATCGACACCTCGCCAAACTCTGAAAGCGCCTCTCTGGCAGCAGCGCGGGCAGCTGACCTGGTTCTTATTCCCTGCCGGCCGCACCTGCTCGACCTGAAGGCGATCGGATCTTCTATTGAACTCGCGAGGTTGGCCAAAAAGCCGTTTGTGGTGGTAGTGAATGCCGTGCCGCCGCGGGGAACGCTGGGCACCGAGGCGGAGGCGGCAATTAAGACTTACGGCGCGCCTATTGCACCGGCACAGCTTTCCATGCGTGCGGCATATTATCACTGTCTGGTAAACGGTCAGGTAGCCCAGGAGTACGAACCGCTGGGAAAAGCCGCCGAGGAATCGCACGAGCTCTACTTGTGGACAAAGAAACAAGTAGAGTTGTAGGCATGTAGTACTGTTGTTGTGTAGTAGTGTATAACTGTAGACATTGATTGAGGGGGTTGAAATGGCTGCAAAACGCACCACGATGGCTGAAGCACTGAGTCAGGCGGCGGGCCATACGTACTCCAGAACGCCTTCGGTAGAAGCTCGGGAGCCTGTGATCGAGAGCATTCAGGCCGTCAGCATCGATCACCGGTCCACCGTTCCGTCGCGGATCGGCAAAAAACCGGTTACTGGTTTTTTTGATCCGGCGGTTTCAAGGCAAATCAAAAAACTGGCCCTCGAGCACGACCAAACAATGCAGGAGATCCTCCAGGAAGCCTTCAACGACCTTTTTCGGAAGTATGACCTGCCGCCGATTGCGTAGGCGGCGACATGTAGGCATCTTGGATGCGTAGACATGTTACTTTTCCTGCATGCCTAAATGTACACTTGTAGACATGTAGCTTCCACTATATGTCTACATGCAGAGGGAAGTGATGGAGATAGTGCAGAACGTCCTCTTTCCGGAGCATCGCTTCACCGAAGAGAAAACCCGTGAACTGATAGAGTTGATGGCCGCCATCGGCGAGCGCGATCCCAACGATGAGGAGCGCGGCTACATAGCGCGCATGCTCGTGCAGGCCTGCTTCCCCTATCGCAAGATTGCCAGCAACGAGTTTTCGCGCGTGGCCAACAACTTCCGCATGACCATGATGGCGCCTTCGGATGTGGGGCTGCCCTTCGGCGTAATGCCGCGGCTGATCTTTATGTGGATGACACGCGAGGCGTTGTTCAAAAAATCGCGATGTCTCGAGTTGGGAAGGTCGCTGACAGAATTCATGATGCAGCTTGATCTTCCTCTTACCGGGGGAAAAAATGGCACTATTACAAGACTTCGCGATCAGATGAAGCGAATGGCCTCCTCAACCCTATCGGTGACCTATGATAACGGCCGATCCTGGACCCTGCGCCAGGTGGGAATGATTGAGGAAGCTGAGTTTTGGTGGGAAGAAAAGGCCAAAGCAGCCAAGGGCGAACAACAAGGGCTGTGGAATTCAACGATTGTGTTGAGTGAATCCTTCTTCCGCGAGATCACCAACAAGCCTGTGCCATTTGATATGCGCGTGGTTCAGCTCATCCGCGAACGCACCCAGAGCCCCCTGGCGCTGGATCTGTTTTTATGGCTCAACTACCGGCTTAAATACCTGAATCGTCCTACCGATATCCCCTGGACGAAGCTCCAGCTTCAATTTGGCGCCAATTATGCCAGTACGCGGCAGGGGCGTCATGAATTCAAGAAAGAATTCCTGAAGCAGATGGAAATCGTTCGCTGGGCTTTCAAAAAAGCTGCTCCAAGCATTAACGAGCTGAGCGACGGGCAGGGAATCAGGCTTTTTCCCGGGGAATCGAGCGTACCTCCTGCGTTGCCGTAATTTTACGCATACGTACACGACACAACGTCAGAAAAAGGAAAATTCACGCATACGTTCCCGACAGAGCAATCACTCCACGTGCACCGATTCCTCACTTACGCATACGTTCCCGACGACAAAAAGCCGGGGAATTAGCAAATACCTTCTAAAACCACGCTAAAAACCCCTGAAAAAAGAAAAATTGCATGCAAAGAGTCCTCAAAAATTCTCCGCATACGTTCCCGACACGCAACCTGTGGATAACTCATTAATTTTCAGAGATTTCCACGCATAAATACCCGACACTGCTCAAAAGATTTCCACACCATAGGCGCATATAATCCCGACAAAATCCCCCTGATTTACGCATAAGAGGCCGACAAAATGTCCCCTATCCTGTGTTTTTTCAATACCTTATAGCGTCCCTTGTATTACTTCTTTTAACCTGATTTTAAAAACTTGTAGTAACTACTACTACTGAAAATGAAAAACCTAAACAACCAAAGCAATCAACACCCATGACCACCTGATCCAAGCCCATCCCGGATTACGTTTCACTGCTGAAAATTCAAGTCCCAGGCAATAAGCACCATAGGAATCAAAGAAGAGCTCCTCAAAGTGTCGAACTGAGAAAGTGCTGTGGATTATCGACCAGCAACGTATTGACTTCCGCATCGGTGAGACCAGCCGCAAGCAAAGCGGGAACGGCTTGTTTGAAAACAATTTCAGGATGGAGCGGGGAAGTAACGTCGAGCGGTTTGCCGATCCAATTGTAAATGGAATCATGCGAGAGCATGATGCGATTTCCGTAGCCGGAGCGGACGAGCGCGACGATACAAGCAACACGTACTGCATCCGAGGGTGACCCCGCAAAATTTTCCAAGCCAAAACGATCGAAACCGATAAAAACGCCACTTTCAAGAATTTTAAGCAAGTAGCGAATATCGGTATTGCCCTCAACATGACCGATCATGATCTTTCCCGGTTGCGCGCCGTTGGCTAGCAGCAACTCGGCCTGCTGGGGGCCCATGGTGCCGGCCTGGGTGTGAGTGATGATAGGAGTCCCAGTCTCGGCGGAGACGCGCGCGGCGGCCACAAAGAAGCGCTTCTCGTAGTCGGTGATAATGTTTTCACTGCTGGCCAATTTGAAGACCCCGGCTTTGATCCCGGTTCCTGCAATACCTACAGTCGCTTCGGTCTTCATCATCTCGTAGATTTCCTTGTCAGCATCTCCAAGCAGGGCGCGAAAACGATAGTAGGCGGTAGCGCCTTCTCCTTCGTAGTAGTAGCCGCAACTGCAAAGAATGTTGACACCCGATCTTTCCGATATATCGCGCAGAAGCACGGCATCGCGGGAGCAATCATTCGGCGTGGCGTCAACAATGGTTCCCAGGCCGTAGCTTTCGCGAAGGTGAGTGAGTAATTCAACGCTGCGATTGATGATGGCCTCGCGGTCGTAGCGCGGCGCACAGGTTACATCGCCAAGGCAGCCCGGGTAGCCGAATAGAACATGTTCATGGACAAGTGTCTTTCCCAGTTTTTCAACGGGAACCGGACCGCAAACGGTGGTTGCATATTGTTGCATCGAATCTCTCCGTACCTAATGTGCTAGAGCAAAACCTGAGTGCCTGTGTTCTGTTGAGTTTTGTGCTGGGTTGCCGCTCGCTTCACCCCACGGACGAAGAACTGTCCGCGGGGACCCCGGTCCTGCTGGTCGCGTCAACTTGAGTGCTGTGCTTTCGGGATAGGCCAACTCTGGTTTCGCTGTAAGTAGAAGGGGACCGAAGCACCCGGGATAACAACTTTCCCAGGGTGCTCTGATCCCCTTTGTCTTCCTGCTGGTATCCAGCGCTATGAGTTACTTTTTCTTGGCCAGGTAGCTCTTGGCGATAGTTACCACATCATTGTCTGTGAGGGACCACTTGCGGATGCTGCCCTCGTTCTTGACGATTTCAGTGATGTCCTTGATCTGGTCCTTGGTCATTTCGTAACCGAGGGACTTCAACTTCAGATCCACCGAATAAGCGCCCGACATCTTTCCGAGGATGATATTGAAACCATCGCGGCCGATCACTTCGGGGTTGTATGCCTGAGAAGGCACATGAGCCTTGGCAAACTTGTCGATGCAATAAGCAACCATGCCGGATTCGCAGGTGAACTCGTTGTCGCCGGTAACCGCCTTGTTGCGGGCGATGGGAATCTTGGCGAGTTCGGCAATCAAGTGCGAAACGGGGTAAAGCTTGTCGAGGTTGACGCCGGTCTTGACGCCGAGCAGCAGTTCGAGGGCGAGGGCAACTTCATCTGTTGCGGCGTTGCCAGCGCGCTCGCCGAGGCAGTTGATGGCGGTATGCACAACCTTGGCGCCGGCGGCGACTGCCGAAACCATGACCGAGGTAGCCATGCCGAAGTCGTTGTGAGCGTGCATTTCGACGGGAACGCCGGGGCACCACTCCTGGAGCTTGTTTACGAAGAATTTTGTGGCCCAGGGAATCGCGCAGCCGAAGGTGTCGGCGATGACGATGTGATTGGCGCCGCCCTCATTGACCACGCCCTTGTAGATCCGTTCCATGAATTCGAAGGATCCACGGTTGCTGTCCCAGGGCATGACGCTAGTGAAGAGACCGTTCTTGGTGGCATGGAGAGTGGTTTCGACGAAGTTCTTGTACATCTGATCGGGGGAGGTGTTCAGCACGAACTTGCCAAATTCGGTATTGCCCGTGCCCTCGACGACCACAGCGTCGGCGCCGCACTCGAGAGCGAAATCAACCTCTTCCTTGAACCAGCGGCAAAGGAAGACAACCTTGGCGCGGCGCTTGCGTTTGCAGATTTCCTTGGCGAACGCCTTGTCTTCTTCGCTAATGATAGGAAAAAGTTCAATACTGTAAACACCCAGCTCATCAAGGGCTTCGTAGATCCGCATTTTCTCGTCGGGGCGGAGAACCACATGAGGCGACTGCTCGGCTTCGCGAAGAGTCACATCATGAATCCGGACTTCACTGGGTGGAGTGATTTGACTCCTCACCTCAGGAAAGAAATTGTGTTCTGTGACCCAGTATTGATCTGTTCTGACCGGAAATTTCTTATTTTCCATTTCAATACTCTCCAGTTCTTCTAAGTTGATTTATCTTGTTGTGCGATGGCGCGCCCGGCGGAGCAGAACTCCGCCGCCAGCACGTTTAGACGGGATCGAAAGCCTTGATCTCCTTCAAGAAGTCGATCATCTTGAGGAAGAGTTCGTCTCTCTTGCACAAAATTTCAGCTTCGCTCCGGCCTTGATAATCGTAGATTCCTTTTGAGGTTTTTGATCCCAGGCGACCCTGTTTTACCAGTTCCTCAACAAACGAATAGACCTTGCCATAGTTTCTCTGCGTGTCAAGAAGCATGTCCAGACCCTGGAAATCCATGGTTTGGACGATGCCCACGATAGGCAGTCGCACGCCGAGACTGAGTTTTATCGCACGGTCAATTTCCGCCGGTTCCGCGATCCCCTCTTCCACCATGTCCATCCAGCATTCGCCAATAGCTCTTTGAATGCGGTTGACAATGAAACCGGGTCCAAATTTCTTCATGACCACGGGGCTCTTGCCGGCCTTCTCGAGAATGGCGACGGTGGCGGCGATGGTTTCTTTCGAGGTCTTCGGTCCCGGAACTACTTCGACCAGCGGCACGATATGCGCGGGCGAGTAGTAGTGGGCAATGATGAAGCGCTCGGGATTCTTGACGTCGACGATTTCGAAGACGTTGAGCGCCGAAGTGTTGCTGGCGATGATCGCGTCAGGTGCACAGGCTTCGCAGATCTGGGCGATCATTTCCTTCTTGGTGGCGGGAACCTCGGGCACAACTTCCATTACAAAAGTGGCGTCCTTGGCGGCCTCGGCCAGGTTCTGATAGCAGTGAATGTGGCTCAGGGTCTCTTCTTTACCTTTGGGGGTAAGCTTGCCGATGGAGACAAGAGTATCGAGGCCGGAGTTGATGCGGTTCATGGCGCGGGCAAGGGAAGTCTCCTTCAGGTTGAAGAGAGCTACATCAATGCCCGCGCAGGCAAAGGACTGGGCAATGGTATTGCCCATGATCCCTATGCCTACGAGGAGTACTTTGTCTTTTTTCTGTTCGGTCATAGATTTCCCGATCAATCAGCTGTGAAGCCGCCATCAACGTAGAAGGTCGCGCCAGTTGCCCACTCCGAGGCCTTGGAGCAGAGATAGAGCAGGATGCCAACGAAATCATCCGGCTCGCCGAGACGGCCAATCGGCACACGGCCGCAGACCATCTTGTAGATGGCTGGGTTTTCATAAAGCCCCTTGGTAAGTTCGGTGCGGAATACCGAGGGAGCGATCGCATTGACCCTGATGTTGTATTTGCCCCATTCGGTGGCGAGGCAGCGGGCGTACATATGAATGGCGCCCTTCGATGCACAATAGGCTGTGAACTCGGAGATGCCCACCACGCCGCGCGTAGAGCCGAGCAGCACAACGCTGCCGCCGCGGTTCTGCTCGATCATGACCTTGCCGGCCTCGCGGCAGTAAAGGTAGGTGCCCTTGACGTTGCAGTCGATTACGTTTTCCCACTCCGCCTGATCCTGCGTGGTAATGGGAGCATGAGCATTGGTGCCGGCAGCGGTAATCAGGATATCGATGCCGCCAAACTGCTTGACGGTCTCAGCGACGACCTTTTGTACATCCTCGATCTTGCAGGGATCGCCGGCAACGAAGGCCGCCTGGCCACCCTCGGCTGTAACAGCCTTTACGATCGATTCGAGCTTGGCCACCTTGCGGCCGGTAAGCATAACCTTGGCTCCCATTGAGGTCAGCATCTCGGCGGCCATTTGGCCAAATCCACCTGTTGCGCCAGTGATGATGGCGACTTTGCCTGTTACATCAAACAGGCCTAGAACATCTTGCTTCTTCATTTCAATACGTCCTTTCCTTGCAGTTGTTCTCAGATACCGTTTAAAAACCACCCTCCAACCGAATCCAGGTTTCAGGACAGATTTTTAGAGTAGGTTTCGTATCTATTTTTTCCGACTCGCAAAGTATACCTAACTTGATTGATGCCGGGTTCCAAGTGCTTGCCGAAAGCCATACTTTCCCATCGCTTGCAGCCAAACCGTTGATGAAAAATCAGTGTACTTTTTGCGGTTTACTTGTCGGCTCCCATGACCGCGATCTCTTCAGGAAAGATCAGTTCGGCTTCGGTCTTGGAGCGGATATCTTCGATTGTGATTCCGGGAGCGATCTCACGCACCACAAGTCCATCCTTGGTTACCTCGATGACACAGAGATCTGTGACGATAACATCGACAACGCCGGCGCCGGTAAGCGGCATGGTGCACTGCTTAACAATTTTAGGCGATCCATCCTTGGCGGTGTGTTCGCCGCAGACGATAACCCGGCGCGCACCGTATACCAGATCCATGGCGCCACCCATGCCAACGACTTTGCCGGGTGTGGTCCAATTGGCTAGATTGCCCTTCTCGTCCACTTGCAGGATGCCCAGAACCGTGGCGTCCAGATGGCCGCCGCGAATGATGGAGAACGATAGAGCGCTGTCGAAGCAGGCCGCTCCGGGAAGCAGGGTTACAAATTTACCGCTGGCGTTAATATAATCCCTGTCTTCCTTGCCTGCTTCCGGAGCAGGGCCGTATTTGACCGCACCATTCTCCGCGTGCAGGACTACCCCTTCGGGGATATATTTGCCTACCAGCGTGGGAAGGCCAATGCCGAGATTGACCAGATCGCCAGGGTTGAAAAACCTCGCCACCCTTGTCGCAATAAAATCCTTTTTGCTTTTCATGCTACGTCCCCGATTCTGCCAGAACCATGTTGACAAAGACTCCCGGAGTATCCACAAGGTCTGGATCGATACTTCCAACCTCAACAATTTCATCCGCTTCAGCGATCACGAGATCTGCGGCCATGGCGATCAAAGGATTAAAGTTTTCCGAGGTGCCGCGAAAAACCAGATTGCCCACGCTATCGGCCTTCCAGGCATGGACCAGCGCAATGTCGGCACGCAGGGGCTTGGCCAGCAGATAGGTTTCCCCATCGACTTCAAGTTTCTGCATCCCTTCTTCCGCGACCGTTCCAATCCCGGTTTTGAGCAGCACGCCTCCCAGGCCTGCGCCGCCGCAACGAATCCGCTCAACCAAGGTGCCCATAGGGCAGAGTTCCAGCGCTATTTCTTTTTTGCTCACCATTTTGCATAATTCGGGATTGGTGCCGGTATGCGAAGTGATATGTTTGCGGGCCTGGCGGGAGCGGAAGATCTTGCCCACGCCAACTCCTGGGTCGCCGGCGCCATTGGAAATGATGGTGAGATCCTTCACTGCGGATTGAACTAATACGTCAAGTAAAAGATTAGGCACGCCATGAACAGCAAAACCGCCAACCATAATGGTTTGCCCATCGGCAAACTTGGCGGCGACGTCTTTCCTCCAGCACAATTTATTGACCGATAGCTGATTAATGGTCTTAACTCCTCTCACTCTTTTTGGGCCATGAAACAGCCGGCATCGGCGCGGCTCCAGGCCGGCGAACGAATGCCGAGACAACTTTCCGTTCATCTCTTGGGCCCTGCGGCTGGCATGACCTCTTCATGCAACCCCAGGCGCGGGTGTAATTCACTGAATTTATTGACTCAGGTGAGCCGTTGCATATGTATATATCAAAAGCGTAGCCCCTATATTGTTATGCGTCTAATACTTTTTTCGCCGGTTTCGCTTCTAATTTGTTATGGAATGCCACAGAAATGAAGCAATATAGCGTTTGTTTGCTATGGAATCCGGATGTGCCGGAACGCGGCCCGGGAGTGGATTCCGGGACAAGAAGAGAGATTTGGCGCGATGCCGCGCGCGTACCGGTTACTGGAGCGCGTTCCAAAGTTGGCTTACTCGATCAGCGAAACGCATGGGACCGGGCTTGTTTCCGGGTTCCACGCCAGTGTCCTGAGTCTGAAGTTCGCTTCAAGAGAAGCACTGTCATCCTGAGAGGCGCGAAACGAAGTGAAGCGAAGTCGAAGGATCTGTGGTTGCCGTTGATCTTGCTCGATGGTGGATTCATCGTCGCGCCGGGCTAAAGTTCTTTAAGAACAACCGCAGATCCTTCGACTCCGTTTGGCCGAAAACCGGCCAAATGGAGCTCAGGATGACAAATTGATTTATGACACGAACTTTGGAGACAGGACGCCAGGACAAATGGTCATGAACGGATTTTTGAAGCACGCTGTATGGAAAGGGAAGTCAGAAGGCCGGACAGGCAGCGATGACAGCGGCTATTGCGGTCATGCTATTGGGGATACCACAATGTGAAGATAGTGCATTGCGAAGTGTATGATATATGAGATTTCCCGCCAACGGGTTATAGTGCAGCCAATTTGCCAGTCCGTGCGGGCTGAAGTGTGCCATTAAATAGATTGAGGTTGTAACGAATCACTAAGAGTTCACCTTCGCCGCGTTCTTGCTTTTGCGGCGAGGCTGAACGCAAAACTCACTCTACGGCAACAAAAGAAATACTCTAACCGCGGGAGTAGCTGAACTTGTGAACCAGGCCCAACAAAGGAACTGATTAATATGACAAGTCAATCTCTATCGACCCACAGGCAAGCCGGAGCCGCACAAGGTTGGATGCTCGCCTCGACAAGCTGGCTGGCTGTAATAGCCACCTCACTGATTACTCCGGTTTTGCCTAAAATCACCGCGTATTTTGCCGCGGATCCCCACGTCGCCCTTAAAGTGTCGCTGGTATCAACGATTCCCGCTCTGCTTGTTGCACTGTGTGCCTGGCCGGCGGGATTGCTGGCAGATCGCTTGGGCGTTCGCTTGGTTCTGCTGATCGGCGTTGGAGCTTACGGCTTCCTCGGATGCGCGCCGATGGTACTGAATTCCTTAACAGGCGTGGTTGTTTCACGCGCCTCTGTGGGAATCGCGGAAGCCATCATCATGACTTGCGCCACGGCATTGATTGGCGACTACTTCCACGGCGAAGAACGGGATCGATGGCTCGCTTTGCAGACCGGGGGCGCCCCTCTCATCGCGATCGTCATGGTTCTTGTGGGAGGAGTACTGGGAAATAGTAACTGGCGCTTTCCATTCGGGGTATATGGTATGGCGTTCGTTGTGTTCCCGCTGGCCCTTTTTAAGACGTGGGAGCCTGTCGAGCATAAAAGAATCATTGAAACGCGCACTGATCAAACAGAAGCCGATACAGAGAAGTTCAACTGGAACCCCATATTCCTGATTTGTCTTCTCTCCTTCTTTGCCAGCACATCCTTTTACGTTATTATCGTCCAGCTCGGGTTTATCCTTACCGAGCGTGGCATGACGTCGGGGAGTTCGATTGGATTAATGATGGCTATTGCGTCAATTTGCATGGCCTTGGGCGCACTTCTTTTCAAAATGCTGCGTATGCCGGTTCCAGGCAAACTGTTGATCAGCTTCACCCTATCCGCGATTGGATTCTTCGTGATTGCGCTCTCACATAGTGTTCTCATCGCCATGGTGGGCACGGTGATCAATGGAATCGGAGCCGGTATGATTCTGCCAACTCTGACTGTCTGGACTCTCTCGAAACTGACTCTGGAGGTCAGGGCTCGCGGCGCGGGAATCTGGCAGGCGAGCTTTTTCCTGGGGCAGTTCGCCAGCCCGCTGATCATTTTGGGCCTGAAGAATATGTTTGGATCTGAATCGAACGCCATCTTGACCTACGCGGTGTTCATGACGGTGTCCGCCGCCGCTACCGTTCCATTTTACTTACGATCGGGATCCCTGCAATTAGTTGAGGCTGAGTAGATTCAGCCTTGATTTCCGTTCCCGTGCAAGCTCCAGGCATCATCGGTCTATTCTGGGCGGCGTGTTGATGAACAGGGCTCTCGACAAGAGGGCCCCTGTCCTCTTCTGTGCCGCCGCCCGTCAGTGTCACAGGCGGAAACTCTACTGGTTTCCCGGCGCTGGAAGAGGCGCCGCGGCATAGTAACATAAATCCAGCCGCAACTCGCAATCCTTAACAATGTGCGGAAGAAAAGCAGTTCTAGAGGGGGAATCATAATGAGTCAGTTAGAAGCAGATGTTGTTGTAGTCGCCGCGGGAGCCAGCGGCCTGGCAGCGACCGTTGCGGCTGCGCAACTCGGTCTGAAGGTCATTGCATTCGAGAAGAGCTCGACGACGGGCGGAGCGGCCAATATGGGCATGGGCCCACTGGGAATCGAAAGCCCGATGACCAGGGCGAAGCAGTTCCAGCCCACCCAGGATGAAGCCTTCAAGATTTTTATGGATTACGTGCATTGGCAGGCCGATGCCAAGCTGGTTCGTGCGCATTTGAACAAGTCGGGCCAAACCATTGAGTGGCTGCAATCGCTGGGTGTTACTTTCTCCGAGCCCGCATCGTACTTTCCTGGATCGTTCCCGACCTGGCACATCGTGATGCCTGAGTCCGGCCATCCGGGACCGACAGCCGCCGCCACCATGCTCAAAATCATGACGGAGAAGGCCAAGGAACTGGGCGCCAAAATCATGCTGCAAACGCCCGTGACCAAGCTGTTGAAAGAGAACGGAAAGATCGTAGGCGTGATCGCGGAAGACAAGGCTGGCGAAGAGATCCAGTGCAAGGCCAAGGCGGTCGTCATTGCGACAGGCGGATTCGGCGCCAACCCCAAGATGATCAAGAAATACACCGGATACGAATGGGGCAAGGATCTGCATACATTTGCCATTCCCGGACTTGAAGGCGACGGTATGCGCATGGCCTGGGAAGCAGGCGCCATGTCCACGCCGCTGCGCATGGAACTGAGCTTCGGCGTTGCCGATCCCATGGGCCTCGGCCTCGAATGGCTGCCGGTCTTCCATCAGCCGCACCTGATGGTGAACAAGCTGGGCGAGCGCTTCATGAACGAGGGCGAAGGCAACGATAGCTTCAAGGGCAACGCCATCTCTCTGCAGCCGGAACGCACCGCTTACCTGATGTTCGACGAGACGATCAAGGACTCGATGAAGACCTATCTCGACTTCATCAACCTGGTTATTCAGACGCCGAACGTGGCCAACATCGACGAGATGATCCAGAAGGTGCTGGATAACAAGTATCCGTACTTCTTCAAGGCCGACACCATCGAGGAACTGGCCGCCCAGACCGGCGTCAAGCCCGAGGGACTGAAGGCCACGATCGCGGAGTACAACGGCTACTGCGATCACGGCTACGACAAGATCTTCGTCAAGCCGAATCGCTTCCTGCGCCCGCTGACCAAGGGTCCGTTCTACGCCATCGCCCTGTATCCGGCCGGTTACGGCAGCCTGGGCGGCATCAAGATCAACTACAAGACGGAAGTCATCGACAAGAGCTGGAATGTCATTCCCGGTCTGTATGCTTCGGGCACCGACGCCTGCGACATCTATGGCGATACCTACGTCTTCCAGCTTCCCGGGAACACCATGGGCTTTGCCATGACCTCCGGCCGCATGGCCGCCGAGCATGCCGCCGAGTACATCAAGTCTCAGGGGTAAGCCATATTGTGCCAGGACGGCGCAAAAAAGGGAGGGGGCGTTTAACGCCTCCTCCCTTTTTATTTGCGCGGCACGCTGCGTGCCAGTTTACTTTTTGGTTTCCGGATACAGTTTCATCACCTGTGCCTTGACGCGAACCAGGCCCAGCAAAGCGTCGGTATAAGGAGACGGAACGTTAACCAGCTTGGCGATCTCGCTGACGGCGCCGAGCATGGCGTCGATTTCCAGAGCCTTTTTGGCCTCGACATCCTGCAGCATTGAGGTCTTGAAGGCGCCCATCTGGCGGGTCTTCTCCTGGCGATGCTCGGGTGTGTCATCGACGATGCAACCGAACTTCTCGCCAATGGCAATGGCCTCGCGCATGATCTTCACGCAGAGATCGTAGGTTTCGGGATCGTCGATGATGCGGTCGACAGTGGCGCCGGTCAGGGCAGACATCGGATTGTGGGTCATGTTGCCCATCAGTTTGTACCAGATATCGTTCTGGATCGACTTTGAAATGGTCATATCGAAACCGGCGTCAGAGAGCAACTTGCCCAGGTTGCGGACGCGTTCGGATTCGGTATTGTTGGGCTCGCCGATGGTCAACTGGTTGCCGGCGACGTGCTTCACGATGCCAGGTCCCAGCAGAGCGCAAGAGAGATTAATTACGCAGCCGACGACGCGATCGCCGGGGATGCCGATGTTGATCTTGCCGGTGGCGTCGACCGACTTCAACTGGGTTCCGGCGAGCTTTCCGCCAAAGCCGTGGAAGAACCACCACGGAATGCCGTTCATGGCAGTCATGACGATGGTGTTCGGTCCGATCAGCGGAGTGAGTTTATCGCAGATGAAGTTCAGAGTCGGTCCCTTGACGGCAACGATGACCAGATCCTGATGGCCGAGCGTGGTTGGATCGCTGGTAGCCGTCACCTTGGCGGTGAGCATCTTGCCGTTGTCATCCACCTGCAGGCCATTCTTCTGGATCGCTTCAAGAACGGGCCCGACTTCAATTACGTTAATTTCAGCGCCCTTTTGAGCCAGGCGCACTCCAAGCAGTCCGCCGATGGCGCCCGCTCCATATAGACATATCTTCATATTCGTTCTCCCATCGGCTGTTTACGTTCCGGACTTCTTGCCGGCAGAGAATCTCAGGTCGGCGCGGGAGGTCAGGATATTTCGCAGCTCGCAGTTATTCATTTTATTTGCCGTACTCTACACGCACAAGCAAAGACGGCCGCAGCGTTTCACCCTGGACGAAATTTGTGGTGCTGCACAAGTTGAGAGCTAATGCAAACAAAGTATTTCACTTTCCGGCTTTTAGTTGCTTACATATAAAGTGGTGCAGCTTGGCGTAAAGGCGCTGAAAAACGTCTTCCAAGCTGGAACGGTTGATTTGTGAAAGCGATCTGCGTTTTTGTATCTTGAAAGAGGATTTTGACAAAGTTTCAAAAGCGGCACGCGAGAGTAGGTATATGAGCCTCATCGAAGTACAGCAAAAAGCCCAGGCTGAAATCGACAGCCTGCGGAAGTGTAAGACCTGTATTTATATCGATACCGGAGCCTTAGGGAAGGCTGCGGGATCGAATCCGGTTTTTGAGCAACTGGTTGCCGATATTGCAAAGCGGAAGGTCAACGCGCAGGTTGTTCAGACGGGATCGCTGGGATGGCGCAGCGTGGAACCCGTGGTCGCCGTTACCAAGCCCGGTCAGCCCCGGATCTACTACGGCAACGTGACCCCAGCGCTGGCTTCAGAGCTGATTGAGAACGTGGCGGCGGACGAAACCCCCCGGGCCGATTTGGCGTTTGCCACGGATGCCCCTGAGGGTTTCAGCGGCATTCCTGCATTGTCGAGTCTGCCGTTCTTTGCTGCGCAGAAGCGAGTTTCGTTGCGCAACGCCGGGAAGATCGACGCGGAAAGCATCAGCGACGCGCTTGCGAACGGTGCTTATGAAGGCTTGGCCAAGGCCCTGGCACTGACGCCCGAAGCGGTGATCGGCGAGATTGAGAACGCCAAATTGCGCGGGCGCGGTGGCGCGGGATTCCCGACGGCAAGCAAATGGAGCGCCAGCAACCAGGCAAAGGCCGACCAGAAGTATGTGATCTGCAACGCCGCACAGGGTTTGGAGACAGGCGGCAAGGACGAAGTCCTGTTGGAAAGCGACCCTCATGCCGTGCTGGAAGGGTTGCTGATCGCCGCTTATGCGGTGGGTGCGACGAAGGCCATTGTGGCCATCAATCCCAATTTTGTTACCGCCCGCCAAAGGGTGGAAACTGCCCTGGAGCAGATGAAGAACGCAACCCTGAACGGCGAAAAGATTCTCGGTTCAGAGTTCAGTTGCGCAATCGAAGTTCGCGAGGCTCCGAGCGGTTTGGTTGGCGGGGAAGAGACGATTCTGATTAATGCTCTCGAAGGCCGCCAGGCACGCGCCAGCGTTCGGCCGCCGTATCCGGAAATAGAAGGATTCAACAAGAAGCCAACTTCGGTCGATAATGTTGAGTCTCTTGTGCTGGCCGCGGCGATTCTCCGCGACGGAGTGGAGAAATTCCGCGCCCTGGGAACGGCTGCCAGCCCCGGAACCAAACTCGTGAACCTGACCGGAAAGCTGACACGTACGGGCGTGGTTGAAGTTCCATTGGGAACGCCGATTGCCCAGCTGGTTACTGAAATCGCCGGAGGCGTAGCTGCGGAATTGAAGGCCGTGCAAGTGGGAGGCCCCACTGGCGGCTTCTTGCCGGTTGCCGATTTTGCGACCGCGCTTGATTATGAAACGCTGGCTGAAGCCGGATGCGCTCTCGGGTCGGGAACGCTGACGGCTGCCGGGAGCGGCGCCTGCATTGTTGACTTGGCCCGCAAGGCGGCCGGGGTGGCAAACAAGGCCTCGTGCGGCAAGTGCACCTTTGGCCGCGAAGGATCGCGGCAACTGAAGGATGTATTGACCGATATGTCCAAGGGACGCAGCGCGACCAGCGATATCGATCTACTGTTGAGCGTCAGCGACGGAATGAAGGCGGGATCGCTTTGCGCGAATGGAAAGAACGCTCCCGACGCCGTCATCACCGCGCTGCGTTATTTCCGTCCGGAAGTTGAGGCTCATCTTAGCGGCAGCAAGCAGTGCCCGGCCAGGGTTTGCGGCAACAATTAGCGAGTTGGGTATAAGAGGATCTAAGCAATGATTAAGCTAAAAATAGACGGCAAGGAAATTGAAACCCAACCGGGAAAATCAGTGCTGGATGCGGCCCTTGAAGGGGGAATCTATATTCCGCATCTCTGTGATCATCCGGATTTGAAGCCCGCCGGCGCCTGTCGGTTGTGCCTTGTCGAAATTGAAGGAGTAGATGGTTATCCAGCCTCGTGCCATTTGCCCGCAACTGAGGGCATGGTGGTGCAGACTAAAACCGATCGGCTGGCTCAACTGCGCCGGCTGGCGATGGAACTGCTCCTTAGTGATCATCCTGAAGAGTGCAGCACCTGCACCAAGTATCTGAATTGCGAACTGCAATCGCTGAAGCAGTACCTGGGAACCAGCGAACATCTCAGCGTTCGCCGTCGGCTGAAGTATATCCCGATGGATACGACGCACCCTCTTTTCAACTACGACTTTACCCGCTGCATAAACTGTGGCCGCTGCGTGCGCGCCTGCAATGAGCTGCGTGGAGCCGAAGTGCTGAAGTTCATCCAGCGCGGCGAAGAGAACAGCGCCGGCATTGAAGTTGGCAAGAGCTGGGAAGAGGCTGGTTGCCGCTTCTGCGGAGCCTGCGCCGAAGTCTGCCCGACCGGCGCAATCATGGACAAGCCGGAACTGGTTCAGGGCAAGAAGCGCCGCGAAGCGCTGCTGCCTTGCAAGGCCAACTGTCCCGCCGAAATCGATACCATGCGCTACGTGCAATACGTCGGCGAGGGCAAATATGCCGAAGCTGCCGCGGTCATTCGCGAAAAGGTGCCGCTACCGCTCTGCCTGGGCTATGTTTGCGTGCATCCTTGCGAATCGTCCTGCCGCCGTTCGCTGATCAACAAGAGCCCCATCTCGCTGAAGAACCTGAAGCGCTTCGCCATTGAGCACGATACCAAGCAGATATGGAAGTCGAAGAGCCGTCACGAAGCTCCCACCGGAAAGAAGGTAGGAGTAATTGGCGCAGGTCCCGCGGGACTGACCGTGGCTTATTATCTGGCCAAACTGGGCCACGAGGTTATCGTCTACGAGGAACTCCCCGAGCCGGGCGGCATGTTGCGCTATGGCATTCCGGAGTACCGGCTGCCGCATCACGTAGTCGCCGGCGAAGTAGAGGAGATCGTCAATGCGGGAGTAGAGATTCGCACCGGAAAGAAAATCGAATCCGTAGAAGATCTGAAGGATGACGAGGAACTCGATGCAGTAGTTGTCGCCATTGGAACCCATAAGGGCAACCGGCTGCCGATTCCCGGCAAGGATCTCCCCATGGTTTTCGATGCGACCGGTTTCCTTCGTAGTGTGGCCATGGGTAACCCCGAAAAACTGGGCAAAAAGCTCGTGGTGGTCGGCGGTGGCAATGTGGCCTTTGATTGCGCCCGCGTGGCCAAGCGCCTGAACGTTCCAGAGATTCACGTGGCCTGCCTCGAACCGCGCGACAAGATGCTTTCTTCCGAAGACGAGATTCAAGACGGCGTCCAGGAAGGCATTATTCTGCACTCCTCGCAGGGTTTCAGCCGGATCGTGGATAACAACGGCGTGGTCACCGGACTGGAATGCCGCGACGTGAAGACCTTCGAGTTTGTGGAAGGCAAGCTGAACGTCGAATACGTGCCCGATTCCGAGCACATCATCGAGGCGGATACGATCATTTTTGCCGTCGGCCAGCGCCCGGATATTCCTGAGGACTTTGATCTGGATAAGACACCGCGCGGATGGATCGAAATTGACGAATATACGCTCGAAACCAGCGAAGACGGCGTGTTTGCCGCCGGCGATGTGGTGATGGGCACGGCATCCGTGATCAAGGCTATTGCTTCGGCGCGAAAGACAGCCGCGGCCGTAGACAAGTACCTGGGCGGTAACGGGGATATCAATGAAAAGCTGGCCCCGGATAACGTCTGGAATCCCTGGATGGGCAAGGCCGGGGATTTTGCTCTGGAGCAGCGCTATGAACCCTGCCTGCTGAAGCCGGAAGATCGCGTGCACAGCTTCTGCATGGTCGATCCCGGATTTGACGAGCAAGCTGCTCGCGAAGAAGCGGGCCGCTGCCTGAATTGCAACCTGCGCCTCAAGATGACTCCGGTCAAGTTCTGGGGCGATTACTAGAACGGTGAAACTGAAGAGCGTTTCAGGGATGCTGTCATTCTGAGCGGAGCTGGACACATAGATTGTGGCCGGGGAAGTCGAAGAATCTGTGGCTGAACATATTGAAAAGCAACCGCGGATCCTTCGACTCGCTACGCTCGCTCAGGATGACAGTATTCAATCAATGAAGTTCGGAGACGGTCAATGACTCTCGGGGTGGGCGTTGATATTATCGCCATTGCCAGAATGCGCGAGATCATTGACGGCCCGGGACGCCAGCCTTTTCTCAAAAAGGTTTTTACGCCGGACGAAGTGGTGCGCGCTGAAGCCCATTCGGACCCGGTAGTCTACTTTGCCAAGACCTTTGCCGCCAAAGAAGCCATCTTCAAGACCTTTTCCATCGACTGGGAAAGCGGCGTGCAATTCAATGAAATCGACGTCACCGACGGACAGTTTGGCGAGCCTGTT
>Ga0326727_10004016_pt1 | contig 45432 bp, 39 predicted proteins | sample MB2enrmetagenome_FD_207643 | JGI IMG/M metagenome (GOLD analysis project Ga0326727, IMG submission 207643) | Lab enriched peat soil microbial communities from McLean, Ithaca, NY, United States - MB29MY | ecosystem: Environmental > Terrestrial > Soil > Wetlands > Peat | place: USA: New York... | reverse complement strand
TTGGCGGCCGGCGTGCGCGGATCGGTCTTCATGCCATGCGGCGTGCGCAGCACCGCGCTGGCCTGCTCGTTGTCATGGCACTTCAAGCAGGTCTGGTCGCCTTTTTCGGCATAAGCGGCGGCAGGTGCCGCCGGTTCGTCGGCTGCCTTCGCGGCAGCCGCACACAGTGTGATCGCAAGGCCGGACGCGAGCCCGATCACCATTGTTCTGAAGTTCATGTCTACCCCCCCCTGTTCTGGGTCGTCGATCGGTTGACCGCCGCTACTTCTTGACGGCAACGAAATCCGCGGTGCCCTGGTCCAGCACCATGGACTGTTCAATCGACACGTAATGGAAGCGCCGGGCCGTATGGCCGGCGTGAATGGCGAATCCGACGTTGAACGGCTTGCCGGCGTCGATGTCCTTGTAGGGCCCGCCAGCGTGGAGTTTGCGCGCCAGGGTGACCGACCAGGTCCCGTTGGCGAAGCTGGCTTCCGCGGTCACGGCGGCAGGCTTGGCTTCTTCGCGCTTGTCAAAGACGGTAAAGGCCGTGGTCGAGGCCGGGCTGCCCTGGTTCAGCTGGGCTTCCCAATATTCCAGGCTGTAACCGTCGGCTTTCAGCTTGGCCAAGTCGTCGGCCGGCTTCAACTCGTCGCCACCGCCCTGGCGGGTAATCTTGGCGTGGGTCTTGTTCAGATACTTGGTCCGGGTGGCGCCGGCAGCCGAGGCCATGTCGGTCTCGTCATCATGACAGGCCGCCCAACAGCCGACGCGATCGGCCTCCGGAACCTTGGCATCGCTGATCATGAAGCTGACCTTGGTGGCGAACTTCGGATCCTGCTTGGCGTCGGGCTGGCTTCCCTCGGCGAAATCGAGATGGACATAAAGCGTGTCGGCATCATGGGCGAACTTGACCGTCGCCGTGATGTTGCCGGGCTTGCCGGCAATGGGAGTGGGTTCGTTGACCTTGCCCGAAGCAATCAGCGGACCCATCTTGTTTTCTTCGCCGATATGGCAGTCCTTGCAGTTCTTGCCCTGCTTGAACTTGACGGCGCCGTCGTGTTCGCCGTTGGTCAGCGTCCATTCCAAGGACGACTGGCCCGGATAGAGCAGCACCACGTCCTTGCCCGGAACGCTGGCCCAGTCGATGGCCATGGCAGGCATCGAGGCCATACCGAGAAAGCCGACCGCAGCGAGGAGAGACGTCACCGTAACTTTCGGGTTCATTTGCCAACCCCTATTCGAGAACTTATCCAAAGTAGTTTGGTCGTCTATCCCCTTGGACGTATTGGGGATTACGACACCATCTTGGCTTTGTCGCCGATTTGCACAGGGATTGGTAGGACCAGAGGCACGAAGAGGCGTAATACCAGACGCTGTTTCTCATGGCTTTGTGGCAGAAAAGTCACAAAGCTGCCCTGCTCACGGGCAGGTTCTTACCATTGCAATCTAGAATTAAACAAGAGATTACTGGGCGTGATGGCCTGGCAGCCGTCTTGCCCGCGATGGGAGCGGACCATGGCGATTTGCAAGGGGGCCGGCGTTGTCAGGATCGCCACCGTCCCCGCCGGTATTGCCGGCACAGAGGCCAACGCTCCGGCAGTAATGCAACGCTTCAATTTGGCGAACGGGTGCCGGTGCCTCGGTGCAGAGGGGCTAGGCACGCCGGCATCGCGCCGCCTGGGCACGAACGATCTCGTCGCCCAGCATCTGGAACTCGGGCGCCCGTGGACAGGAGACCCGCCAGGTCAAGCCGATGCTGCGCGCCGGCGCTTCGGCCCCCAGCGAACGGGTGGCCAGTCCGGTGCCGGCCAGGACCCCGCCGTCCAAGGCCAACTGGGGCAACAAGGTGATGCCGAGACCCCCGGCCACCATCTGGACCAGGGTGGTCAGGCTGGTGGCCAGAAGATGGTCGGGCTGTCCCTTCATCTTGGCAAAGGGCGACGCCAGGTGGCAGGCCGCCAGGGCATGGTCGCGCAGACAATGGCCCTCCTCCAGCAGAAGCAGCTCATCGGACGGAATTTCCGACGGATGGACGATCCCGGGGCGGTCCAGAGGACTGCCCGACGGCATGGCCAAAAGGAAGGGATCGTCGAACAGCGAGACCGATTCGAACTCGTCGGCACGGTAGGGCAAAGCCAGCAGGACCAGATCCAGGTCACCGGTGGCCAGATGCTCCAGCAATCGGGCGCTCAGGTCCTCGCGCAGGTAAAGTTTCAATTTGGGATGGGTCTGGCGCAAGGCCGGCAGGATTTGCGGCAGCAGATAGGGGCCGATGGTGGGGATGACACCCAACCTGATCTCGCCGGTCAGGGGTTCCGAGGCCGACCGCACGACATCCACCAGTTCCTCGGCCCCGCGCAGCAGGCCGCGGGCGCGCGCCACCACCTCCTGACCCAGGGGGGTGATCAGGACCCGCCGCTTGGTCCGTTCCACCAAGTGGGCGCCAAGGATGGACTCCAGTTCCTGAAGGCCCGCGCTCAAGGTCGATTGAGTCGCCGCGCAGGCGTCGGCGGCATGGCCGAAATGGCAGTGATCGGCGAGAGCGACCAGATAGCGCAACTGGCGAAGCGTGGGTATGGCCGGCATTGATCGACTCCATCGATTGCTTAGCCATAAAGTAGGCTATCCGATCGATTGTTCAAGGGCTTCCGGTGTCGTCCTCCTCATGCCAACCGGTCATCATGGTCTGGAAATGGGCGAGAACCGTGCGACCGCAGGTGCACAGATAGACATGGACGACCAGGAACAGCACGATGAGATAGGCTGCCACATAGTGCAGGACGGCGATGGGCAGCAGGCCGTCGACGCCGAACAGGCGATCCGGGGCCAGCTCCGGCCACAGGTAGAGCAGTCCGGTTCCGATCAGGATCGGCATGACCCCGAACATGACGGCAAGGTAGCTGACCTTCTGCAGCGGATTGAAATGATCCTGCGCCGTCACCGGAAAGGGCGCGGGCCGGCCCGGGAAGATGCCACCCAGATAGTAGGCCAGTTGGCGAACCATGTCGGACAGCACATGGCCGCGCCGGGGCACATATTGCAGCCAGTTCCCCGTCGCGAAATTGGCAACGACGAAGAACAGATAGCTGACCGAGAGCGCGATCCCGAAAATGGTATGGATCCGTTGGGCGAGACTGAAGTCGATGACGCCGACCTTGGGATCGGCGAAATGCAGGCTGAGGCCCGACACGGTCAAACCGGCAATGAACAGCAGGTTGGTCCAATGCCATAGACGAATCCAGGGGGCGAAGAGCAAGATCCGCATGGCGATCACTTCCTCCCTTTGCGGGCCCGCCGGGCCAGAGTGCGCAACAAACCATGGCCGGCCAAAGCCACCACCACCCCGGCCAGGAGGATCATGCTGGCGCCGTCCAGATAGCGATTGCGGGTGACGCCGACCACATAGGCCTGGGTCAGGATATAGGCGTGGACGAAGCCCGCCGCATTGACCCGTTGTGTCTCGACCTCATGCCGGTAAAGCCGGGTCATCAGGGACGAGTCGGTGCTGTGGCAATCCACGCAGAAGCGTTCGGCCTTGGCCTTGGGCAGGATTTCGTGGGAAATCGCGCCTCCCGGCTTCTCCGGGGTGTGGCAGTCGATGCAGCGGACCGCCGCCCAATGGAGGGCGGGATTGGGCTGCCAACTGTGAACAGCGAGCAGATCGGGACGGGGCTTGGCACTGAAGCGGGCATAGCGGGCATCGTCGCCGTGGCAGCCCAGACACATGCTGTTGTCCCGATGCGCGATGGTCCGCTCGGTCCCCAGGCTGGCGGCTTTGCGCACATTGTGTGGATCGTGGCAGGAAAAGCAGGTGAATCCGGGAAGATGGGCGGCAGCGTGGACGCTGCGGGCAACCTCGGGCACCACGCTGGCGTCATGGGTCCGATGGCATTGCGGACAGCTGACCCGGACCCCCTGGCCGCCATGGGGGTCGGCATGGCAATCCTTGCAGGAGACGTCGGCGTGGACCGACGTTTCATACTGGCCGCGATCGATGACCAGGGCCTTTTGCCGCGCCACCCGTTCATCGGCATCGGGGGTCCGGCCGGCCGAGGGACCGGAGGGCCGGGCGGGATCGATGACGACAGCCGGGACCGCGGCAGACGTTGCGGCCCCGTGGCAGGACAGGCACTCCATGTTACCCTGAACGACTTTCCGGGCGGCATCCTGATCATTGTCGTCCAGGCCAAAGTCATCGCCGATGGCGGCTGGAGGACAAAGGAGGGCAGTGCCGAGACAAAAGACAATGGCGGCAAAGATGGTCGAAAACGCAGGTTTCATGCGACCCCCAGTGTCGGCCAACCCATCCGTCTTGGATTCTTTGAAACTCTAACGCCAATTCCGTATATTAACAACGCGTGAATACATGCGATGCACTGCGATTTTTTCTTTTGCTTTGCAATATAATCGTCGGCATTGTCGGGGCATGCTGCTTTATCGGTTCTATTTAACCGAGTTGTCTTATCGGTCTTTTCTCCGGTACATCAAGACCCATTTTTTCTTGAGCGGTTACTTGGGCATCTTTGACGAAAACAAATCCGCAATCATTGGGAGTGGCGCCATGGACGTGCTGTTGGGACTAGCCCTTGCGTTTGCCGTTCCGCTGGCCGTGATGACGGTCCGATCGTTCCGCATCCTGCGCGAATATGAACGCGCCGTGATGTTCACCCTGGGCCGCTTCACCGGCGTCCGCGGCCCCGGCTTGATCCTGATGGTGCCGGTCATCCAGCAGATGGTCAGAATCGATCTGCGCACCATCGTGCTGGACGTCCCCAGCCAGGATGTCATTTCCCGCGACAATGTCTCGGTCAAGGTCAGCGCCGTCGTCTATTTCCAGGTGGTGGACCCCGCCCGCGCCGTCATCCAGGTCGAGGACTTTCATTCGGCAACCAGCCAGCTGGCGCAGACCACGCTGCGGTCCTGCCTGGGCAAACATCAACTGGACGAAATGCTGGCCGAGCGGGACAAGCTGAACAGCGATATCCAGGGATTGCTGGCCGCCAACACCCAGTCCTGGGGCATCGAGGTCTCGCTGGTGGAAATCAAGCAGGTCGACATCGACCCCAGCATGGTGCGCGCCATTGCCCAGCAGGCCGAGGCCGAGCGGGCGCGCCGCGCCAAGGTGATCAGCGCGGAAGGAGAACAGCAGGCCGCGGCAAAGCTGGTGGAAGCCGCCCGCGAACTGGCCCAGGAACCGGGGGCCATGCAATTGCGCTATCTGACGACGTTGGGCGATATCGCCGGCGAAAGGACGTCCACCATCGTCTTCCCGGTTCCCATCGATATCGCCAAGACGTTGTTGGGGGTCAGTCACGCCGGCCTCCGTGCCGGTGGTACCGGCGGGGACGCCGGCCCTACTGACGTGGTGCAGCCATTGGGACGCAAGTAGCGCCGGCCTCTGCGCCGGTGAGACCGGCGGGGACGCCGGTCCTACTGCCGCGATGCCACGGGGGATAAGTAGCGCCGGCCTCCGCGCCGGTGAGACCGGCGGGGACGCCGGTCCTACTGCCGCGATGCCACGGGGGGTCAGTAGCGCCGGCCTCCGCGCCGGTGAGACCGGCGGGGACGCCGGTCCTACTGACGTGGTGCACACCATCGGCGGGGCAGGCGTCTCTGCCTGCCCCGCCGTAAACGGTGCTACTGCCGGGCGTCGCGCCGGCCGGGAAGCAATTCCAGCACCCACAGGCCGACCACCAGGATCAGGCCAACCAGCGAGAAGCCGCCGAAGGACAGGAAGATCTCGGGCACGCTTGGGCTATAGGTGCCGACCGCTCCATCGAAGAAGGACGAAGACACCACCTTGCCGGGGAACAGGTCGATGGGGAAGGATTCGCCGCCGACGATGATCACATACATCAGGCAGACGCCACCCACCACCACGCCCACCGAGGCCAGGAACAGGCGAACCTGGGTTCCCACCGCAGGGAACGGCACCAACAGGATCAACAGCGGCAGCACGCTGCCCAGGAGGCCGAAGCCCAGCCACAGCAGCGGCGGATAGACGCCGTCGCCGGCCATGATATAGCGCTCGAAATCCCGTCGCTCGGAGGAATAGAAGCTGGTCACATGGTGCACGACGACCATGTAGAGCGACACGGCGACGAATACCGCCAGCAACACCAGCAAGCGGTGCTGAAGCTGGGCCGACGGCGCCGGCCGGCCCGCGCCGATCTGCAGGAAGGCCAAGATAATCAGGAACATCGCCAGCCCCAGCGACAGGGACAGGGCGATGAACATCGGCGCCATGATCGCCGAATGGAACGCCATGCGCGACATCATCAGTCCGAAGATGGAGCCGGTGCCGGTGGTCACCGCCAGGCGCCAGATGAAGGCGCTGAAGGCCACCGGTCGGTAGAACGGCTCAAGGCGCGGCTCCATCATCATATAAAGGTAGGTGGTGACGATGGCGAAGAAGCCGTTATAGAGCACGATGTTGAGGCAGAAGATCGAGGTGAAGTTGTAGTTGGTCATCGCCACGACCAGACGGTCGGCCCGTCCCAGGTCAAGGAGCAGGATGAACAACCCGCCCGCCTGCACCGCCATCGCCGACAGCGCCGACAGTCGGCCCAGCGGCTTGTAGTCGTCTTTCGAGAACACCGAACCCAGCGACGCGATGTTCAGCGCCCCCGTCGAGGCCACCAGCAGGAACACGGCGCAGGCATGGGGAAGGCCCCAAGGCACCTGGTTGTTCATGCCGGTCACCCAGTGGCCGTTGTGCTCCATGTAGAGCGACGACAGCATGCCGAATCCGACAAAAACCGCAAAGAATCCCAGCAGCGCCCAGAAGCCCAGGCTGCGACCGGCCAGAGTCTGGAAGCCGGCGGGGCCGTGACCATGCGAAACGGATGAGGTGGTCATGGTTCAGATCCCCTGGTAACGGATCGCGGGATCGGTCCGAAGATCCGCCCTGATCTGGGTGGTGGAGACGGCGGCGACCCGCTTGGCGATCTCGCTGTTGGGATCGTTCAGGTCGCCGAACAGCATGGCCGCCCGGCCCGTGGCGCTGCAGGCCTCGACACAGGCCGGCTTGCGTCCGTCATCGATGCGGTGGACGCACATGGTACAGCTTTCCACCGTGCCCTTGCCCCGTGGCGCATAGGACTTCTGGTCCTTGAGGTTCTCATGGACGAAGTTCCGCGCCTTGTAGGGGCAGGCCATCATGCAATAGCGGCAGCCGATGCAAAGGTGGCGGTCGACCAGGACGATGCCGTCGGCGCGAATGAAGGAGGCCCCGGTGGGACAGACGTCGACGCAGGGCGGATGCTTGCAATGCTGGCACATCACCGGGAAGGAGTGGCTGTTGCCGGTCTCCGGGTCGGATACCGTCAGCTTGCGGATCCATTGGGGGTCGGTGGTGGGGCGGCCGAAGCTGGTCAGGCCGAACTCGTCGGCGCAGGCCTTGACGCAGCCGTCGCAGCCAGCATCGCACTGATTGACGTCGATCAGGATGCCCCAGCGGGATTTGGCCGACGCCTTCTGGGGAGCCGGCTGGGCGTAGAGAAGAACGCCGGGGGCGATGGTGGCCGCGGCAAAAGCGGCCGCACCGGCCAACAGGCCCCGGCGGGAGAAGTCGAGGCTGTCGCTCATCTGAGAGAGCTCCCTTCGGCAAAAAAGTCCTTGATCGCGGCGAAGCGGGTGGCGGGATCCAAGGCCGCCTGACCGGCCGGCGTCGGCTTCGAGTTGTGGCATTCGAAGCAGTCCATCGTCACCGCCGCGCGGTTGTGACACTCTGTGCAGAAATGCTTGGGATTCTCGAAATCCACCGGCTGTCCGCCGGCGTCCTTCTTCACATGGCAAGTGACGCAGCGTTCGATCGATTCGTCGGTGTTTCGCATCCCGCTATAAACCACGACATGCTGCTTATGCAGCAGGAAGTCGGGATGATTGCGGATCATCACCGTCGGATCGTCGCCACGGTGGGCCTTGATCAGCTTGGTGTAATCGGGTTGCGCCCGGGTCCAACCATCGGCCAGGACCTGCCCGCCGGCCACCACCGCCGGCACCGCCAGGGCCAACACGAGGACCACGGCCACCGCCCGCTTGGCGATCAGGGCGCGGTGGCTTGGCGCCGAGACCTTCTCGGCGATGGTCTCGAAGATGTCGGCAAAATGCAGCATCTTGCCGAACGGCAGGACCACCATCAGGGTCGCCACCAGCCACAGGTGGATCAGCAACAGCGGATCGGTCGGCAGCGGCTTGACGTCGGCCGTCACCAGCCCGATGAAAAAGTCCTTCACCGCCACCACGTCGGTGTGGACCATGCCGCTGAAATAGCCGCTCACCGGCACCGCCAGCAACAGGACCAGCAACAGCGCGTCCACGGGGCCGGTGTTGCGGCGGACCTCCTTGAACAGAACGCGCCGGGCGGAAAATCCCAGCACACCGCCCAGCAGCGCCAGCCCGCCGTAGAAACCGAACGGCTGGACCAGGGTCACCCCGGCCCACGCCAGATCGCCAACCCAGGCTGGATCCAGCGCATAACGCAGGTGGCGCAACAGCACCAGCAACAGCCCGAAATGGAAACAGGTCCCGAAGACCCAGTTCCAGCGATCGGAGAAGAAGGCGCTGCGGAACAGCACCACCTCGCTGGCCAAGCGAATGGTGCCCTCCAGCGGGTGATCGGCCGACGGCGAGACCGAGGCTTTGAGGCGCGTCGAATGGCGCAGGCTTTTCCAGATCTTGGTCGCGAGACCGATCAGAAGGATGGCGGCCGCAGCGTAAAACATGGCGGCATAGGCCACCGAGACATGGGACAATTGTACGGGTGTGTCGAGATCGTCCAAGGCGTTTCGCCTTTCCTGCTCGCGGGAACCGGTGGCCGACGCTCTCCCGGAAGCACTGGGACGACGCCGGCTTTTTCCGGTATCTGCACCAATTTCGGGGGGATTGGTAGCACCAGTGGACGACTAAATGGTAAGACCAGTCACCCTCGCAACCCTGCCGTCGAAGAAAGTTATCACCATTTCAACAAGTTGTCCCGGGGTCTTCATTCCGCCGGCAGCAACCGGCGTTCCAGGCGCCAGCCCCGCCAGGCCAGCCCCAAGGCGGCCGCAAGGACCACGACCACCAGAACGACACAGCCGATCCATCCGGCCGAGTGCCAGACCAGCATGCCCGGCAGCACCGCGCCGACGCTGCCGCCGACATAGTAGCAGCAGACATAGACGCCGATCGCCGTGGCCTTCGCCCGCTCCGCCGCCTGGCCGACAAAGCCCATGGCTGCCGACATCATGGTGAAGGTTCCGGTGACGAACATCGCCAGCCCCAGGATGATCACCGGGATTCCCGGCCCCAGGGTCGACAACAGGCCGGCGCAGGCCATCAGCGCCGCCAGGGTCATCGCCTGGCGCCGCCCCAACCGCCGGATCAGGTAACCGCTGGCCGGCGTCACGGCAGCCCCGATGGGGTAGACCAGGAAGACCAGCCCCAATTGGGCCGGCCCCAGGCCGTAAGGGGCACCGGCCAGGTGAAAATTGACGTAGGTGAAGGTGGCCACTTGCGAAAACAGGACGGCGAAGCCGACGGCGAAGGTCGCCAGCAGGGCGGGATTGCGCAGGTGGTCCAACAGCGCCCCGGTGGCACCTTCCACCGGCACGCCGGCGGCCGCGACCGCGCGGCGACGCCCGGCTGGCAGCCAGGCGGCGATGGCGACGGAACAGAGCAACGTCACCAGCGTCAACACGGCAAACCCAGCCCTCCAGCCGAAATGGTCGGCCAGCAGCGCGGTGACGAAGCGCCCGGCGAATCCGCCCAAGGCCGATCCTGCGATATAAAGACCCATGACGTCGGCGGCCTGCGCCGGTGGCCATTCCTCGTTCACATAAGCCACCGTCGGGGAAAAGATCGCCGGCAGGAACAGCCCCTGCATGAACCGCCAGAACAGGATTTCGGTCATGCCCTGGGCGAAGATCAGCATGATGGTCGGTATCTGCAGCAGGAAGGTGGCGACCACGATGGTCCGCTTGCGGCCGGCACGGTCGGCCAGCATGCCGGCGAACGGCGCCGACAGCGCCACCGCCAGGGTGGTGGCACCCACCGTGGTTCCGGCGCTGGCCGGCGAAATGTGGAAGGTCTCCGCCAGTTGCGGCAGAACCGCCTGGGGGGCATAGAGGTCGAGGAATGCGCAGATGCCGGCGATGGTCACCGCCGCCCGCGCCCGATCGAAAGGCATCACCGAAACTCCCGGAGAGGGCGGGACGCCCCCCCCTCCCGTCAACGCGACCAGGGACCGAAGCCGGCACCACCCGGCCGATCCGCCGCGTCGCCCCTAGCCGTCACCCCCCGGCGCTCAGGCCAGCATGTCGCCGGCTTCTCATTCGATCAATTTATATGTTATCGTCTTTTGATATGGTTTTCGTATTAGAGACATGGACCTCAAGCATCTTCGGGCCTTCGCGGCCCTGGCCGACGAGTTGCATTTTGGGCGCGCCGCCTCCCAATTGGGGATCGCCCAACCGCACTTGAGCCTGCTGATCCAGGGATTGGAAGCATCGATCGGCGTGTCGCTGTTCGAGCGCAGCCGCCGGCATGTCGCCTTGACCGAAGCGGGACGGTTGTTTCTGCCGGAAGCACAGGCCACCCTGGCCCATGCCGAACGGGCGCAGCGAACGGCCCTGCGGGCGGCGCGGGGAGAAATCGGCAGACTGGAGATCGGGTTCACCGGATCCTCCCCCTTCAACAGGGCGATGCCCAGAATCATCAGCCACTTTCGTCGTTGCTGGCCCGACATTCAGATGAGTTTACGCGAAATGTCGACCAGCGACCAGTTCCAGGCCCTGCGCGAGGGAACACTGGACATCGGCGTGGTCAGACCGGCCCATCCCGAGGAAACCGACGGGATCACCCTGACCAGGGTCCTCGAGGAACCGTTGTACGCCGTGGTCCCGGCCGACCACCCCCTGTCGGGACGCTCCAGCATTTCCGTGGCCGCCCTGGCCGGCGATCCCTTCATCATTCATCCGCGGCGCATTGGCACCGGTTTGCACGACAAGATCATCGCCTTGTGCGCCGGCGCCGGATTCACCCCGCGGCTGGCCCTGGAGGCCCACCAGATGTCGACCATCGTCGGCCTGACCGCCGCCGGGCTGGGCGTATCCATCGTGCCGGAAGCCATGCGACGCATCCATGTGGACGGAGCCTGCTTCCTGGCCATCGAGGACCGTGGCGCCTCGATGATCCTGGCGATGGCCTGCCGCAGCGACGACCAACGCCCCGTCACCCGGCATTTTCTCGAGTCCGTCCGGGCGGTGACGGCGGGCGGCTAGTCGGCCGCTTCCGTTAAGTTGAAGGGTTGTATGACTGCAGTAGCGCCGGCCTCGGTGCCGGCAATACCGGCGGGGACGCCGGCGCTACTGACAATACCGACCACCTTCACTTATGGTGAATCGACCGACTAGGAAGCGGGTGGGAAAAGTTTGTTCCAGTGGGATAGGCGTGCCTGTCTTCCGCAACAGTGCGTCGGAGGTCAACCATTTCGGCTTTGCCGAACGACAGGCGCGCAAGGCCCACTCCCCCTTTGTCCCCACGCTCGGGCCCCTGGCACACATGTCGGGAAAAGACAAAACCTTCCTCGGCGATGCCTTGGAAGGTTCGTTCCGTCCGGTACCGGCACCGGACCGCACCCGGCACGCAAGCGCGATGCGCCCGCCTGCATGCCGGTATCCTAGGCCTGACTCAGATGACGGCCACGGTCTCGGCCTGCGGCCCCTTCTGACCCTGGGTAATGGTCAGACGGACCCGCTGGTCGGGTTCAAGGCTGCGCAGACCGGACTTCTCCAACGCCCGGATGTGCACGAACACATCCTTGCCGCCGTCATCGACGGCGATGAAGCCAAAGCCCTTGTCGGCGCTGAAAAACTTCACACGGCCTTCGACGGTCGGACCCGGCTCGCCACGCGGAGCGGAGGCATCGCGCCCGCCCGGACGCCGCGGCACGGCGGTCGACTGGTCGACGGAGTGGACGGTCACCACCTGAGGACCGCGCTGGCCCGGCCCGAGGTCGCAGACCACCGTGGCGCCTTCACCCACTTCGCCGACGCCGGCCCGCTCCAGCGCCGAGATGTGCAAGAAGGCGTCCGGCGACCCGTCGGTCGGGGACACGAAGCCGAAGCCCTTCGTCGCGTTAAACCACTTTACCGTTGCCGAAACATTCGACTGCTCGACTGACGGCCGATTGAAATCCGCCCGGGGACGCGGTGTCGGCGGAGGTTCGAAGCCGCCGAAATCGCCAAAATCGTCGCGGCGTCCACCACCGGTGCGTCGGCGGTGTTCAGACCTATCACGCTGCCATGACATGTGTTGTGCTCTTTCCGTTCAGTTGTATTCGATTAAGACATCCTAGAGGCTTGGCGACTCTCGTCCCCGTGGCTCCCTCCAGCGCTCCCTGGCGCCACCGCCAGGTTGTTAATTCATCGGTGCAAAGTCAGCCTCTTCCTTCCCAAAGCCCCATGGCCACGCCCCATCGGCCAACCGCAAAAAGCGCCGCATGGCAGCGAAACGTCAAATCATAGCATCAAAAAATCCGTTTGACACCCGCTTCCTCTTGTCCAGAAAAGCGAAAATTCTGAATTAGAAGGATGAAACCCTTCGGGAGCATAAAGATGTATGCGAAAGTCGTAGTGTTATCACCTTTGACAGAAGGGACTCTTGTCCTTCGACAAAATGACCCGATCTTTTTGATGGATTCTTAATCCGACATTGCTCAATTCTGCAGGTCCAGCTTGACCAATGGGGTATCGGTGCTGAGACGGAACACGCCTCACCGGCCCAGGAACCCGTCGATTTCGCGCTGATCAAAGCGGGTCACACTGCCATGGATAATGGCGCTGGCCACATCCATCAGGGTCTGCAGGCCGCGCGATGCGCTGGAACAGGCCTCGCGCAGTTCCCCGCCATCGACACCCTGCGCGATCATGCCGGAAATCCGCTCGACGGCCTGCGCGATCAAGCTGTTCATCTGGGTGATGACATCCTCGAAAGCGGTTCGGAAGTGGCTGGGAACATAGTCATACGCCTCAACCGCAAGTTCCCGGTCGCGGAATTGGCTGTCCCGGAAATGGTCCTGATAGCTTTTCGGTTGCCAAGCCTGGGCGTCCTCCAGACATTCCACCATATCGGGAATCATTTCCAACATCATCACGATTTCATTGAAATGATTCAGATAATCCGTGGCCAGGAGAGTCTGAGGATTGATGTTGGTGCCGGCAACCTTTTCGCTGAAAACGCGAAACCGCGCCTCTTCTTCCGGAGTAGTGTCGTTCAAAGGAACGTTTTCCATGTCCGTACCGGGCCGCCCCGAGCATGCATCGTCCGACTATGGACAATTCTACCAACCAAATCAATCCGTTCTTCCACGATGATAGGGATGATTGGCAAGGATGCACTCAGCCCGGTAAAGCTGTTCGACCAGCAGGCCACGCACCAACATATGGGGCCAGGTCATCCGTCCGAACGACAGGAGAAGATCGCTGCGGTTGCGAACCGTTTCGGCGTGGCCGTCGGCACCCCCGATCAGAAAGGCAATCCTGGCCCGCCCCTGATCGCGCCACGCGCCAAGACGGGCGGCAAAAACCTCGCTGGTCGGCGTGGCGCCGCGCTCGTCCAACGCCACCACGATGGCACCGGCGGGAACGGCGGCCAACAGCATCTCGGCCTCGCGACCCATCCGTTCCAAAACCGCCAGCGGGCGCTTTTCCTCGACCTCTTTCAAGGTGAGCGACCAGGACAGACGCTGGCGGTAATGGTCGAACAGGACCCGTTCGGGTCCCGGCCGGGCACGACCGACGGCCGCCACGGTAATCTGCATCGACTGACCTTTCCAGACCGCGAACCGCCCTGTCAGGCGTGCAGTCCTCCCGATTGACCAATCGACTGGCCCGCTGCCTGGCCAACCATCTGGCCAACCGCATCAACCACCCGCTGCACCGGGGGAAGGCCCCACATGCCTTCCAGATTATAGAAACTACGGACTTCGGGGCGGAACAGGTGGACAACGATATCGCCGCCGTCCAACAGAACCCAGTCACCCTGGGTCATGCCCTCCAACGAGACGTCCAGTCCCAGGCCTTTCATCTTTTCCAGCAGATGCTGGGCCATGGCGCCAAGCTGGCGCTGGGATCGTCCGGTGGCGATCACGATGTGATCGGCGATAGAGGACCGCCCCCTGAGATCGATGGTGAGGACATCCTCCGCCTTGTCGTCATCAAGCGAAGTGATGACGGTTTCGACCAGTTTGTCCGGGTCGTACGGACGCGGGTGCATCACGGAAATGGTTTCACTCCTTGTCAGGCCCCGCCGGGACCAGGTTCAAAAGGGTTGTCGCGAAGGCGATCACAGTCCGGCCGTCCGGTCACGGCGAATCGCCGTCGCCGAGGCAGGATGCCGGCGCAGATGCAGGAACACCCAGGCGGGAGGGTCGCGATCCGCCAAGCGGGCGCCGCGGTGCGCCGGCAGTCGGGAGAACGCAAAGCGTTTGGCCGCCTTTCCCGCCAGCGACGGATAAGAATATGGACTGCGGTCGAAAACCGCAACCGCGACGCTCTGGAAGATGGTGGTCCAGCGTCCCCAGCGCACGATTTGCGCCAGATTGTCGGCCCCCATCAGCCAGACAAATCGGCAGGCCGGGAAGCGGCGGCGCAGTTCCGCCAGGGTATCGGCGGTATAGCGGGTTCCCAGCTCGGCCTCCAGCGCCGTGATGCGGATACGGGGATGGCGCACCAGGCGTGTCGCCCCCTCCAGGCGCTCGGCCAACGGGGCCATGCCGTCGACCGGCTTCAGCGGATTCTGCGGCGCCACCAGCCACCATACCTCGTCCAGCCCCAGGCTGCGCAAGGCCTGCAGACTGATATGACGGTGCCCCTGGTGGGCCGGATTGAACGAGCCCCCCAGAAGACCGATGGTCCGGCGCAGCCGGTTGCCCCAGGGATTGGGAGATCGCGGCACAAGGCGACGCACCGACAGCATACCCCCCACTGTCAGGGCCGGACCTGACCCGCGCCGCGGACCAGATATTTGAAACTGGTCAGCTGCTCGACCCCGACCGGACCGCGCGCATGCAATTTCCCTGTGGAAATGCCGATCTCGGCTCCCATGCCGAACTCGCCACCATCGGCAAACTGGGTCGAGGCATTGTGCAGCACGATGGCACTGTCGACCTCGGCAAAGAATTGAGCCGCCGCAACGGCATCCTCGGTGATGATGCTGTCGGTGTGATGGGAACCGTACCGGGCGATATGGGCGATGGCCCCGGCCACGCCGTCCACCAGCCGGACCGAAATCACCGCGTCCAGGTACTCGGTGGCCCAATCCTCCTCGGTGGCGGGGCGCACCCGCTCGTCCACGGTCTGGGTGGCGGCGTCGCCGCGCACCTCGCAGCCGGCTTCCAGCAGATCCTTGACCAGGACCGGCAAATGGCTCAAAGCCAGCTTGCGGTCGACCAGCAGGGTCTCGGTGGCGCCGCATACCCCCGTGCGCCGCATCTTGGCATTGGTCACCACCCGGCGCGCCATGGCAAGGTCGGCCGCCCCATCCACATAGGTGTGGCAAAGTCCTTCCAGGTGCTGGAACAGCGGGATCCGGCTCTCCGCGATCACCCGCTCGATCAGCGAACGGCCGCCACGCGGCACGATCACATCGATGACCCCGGTCATCTGCAGCATCAGTCCGACGGCCGCCCGGTCGGTGGTGGGCACCATCTGCAGGCAGGCCGGCGGCAGCCCCGCCTCGGCCAGGCCTTCCTGCAGGCAGCCGTGAATGGCCAACGACGAATGGAAACTTTCCGAGCCGCCGCGCAGGATGGCGGCATTGCCCGATTTCAGGCACAGTCCCCCGGCATCGGCCGTCACATTGGGACGGCTTTCATAGATGATGCCGATGACCCCGATGGGGACCCGGACACGGGCGATATCCAGCCCATTGGGCCGTTGCCAGCGCGCCATCTCGACCCCGACCGGATCGGCCAGGGCGGCGATCTCCTCCAGGCCGCGGGCCATCGCCTCGACGCGGGAGGACGTCAGCAGAAGGCGGTCCTTCAGCGCCGCCGACAGATCGGGGGCGGCGTCCAGATCCTTGGCATTGGCCTCCAGGATGTCGTTGGCCGAGCGGCGCAGGGCGGCGGCGGCGGCCAGCAACGCTTTGTTCTTGGTCTCGGTCGACGCCAGGGCCAGGCGATGGGCGGCCTGCTTTGCCCCTTGGCCAATGTCCTCCATGACCGTCGCGACGGCGGAGGGAACGGTATGATGAGTCATGCGATCACCAGGTCGTCGCGGTGGATAATCTCGTCGGGACCACGGTACCCCAACAGGTCTTCAAAGTCGCCACTCTTGCGGCCGATGATCTTGCGGGCATCCTCGGCCGAATAGGCCGACAATCCGACGCCCAAAGGCTTGCCATCGCGGTCGGAGACCACCACCGCCTCGCCCTTCTGAAAGTCGCCGTCGACCTCCACCACACCGGCCGGCAGCAGGCTGCCGCCCTTGGACAACGCCCGGCGGGCACCCGCGTCCACGGTCAGCGTTCCGGCCGGCTTCAGGGATCCGGCGATCCATTGCTTGCGGGCCGTCAATGGTTCCTGTCCGGCGTGGAACCAGGTGCAGCGACCGCCCGCCTCCATCGCCGACAACGGATGCAACGGCTTGCCCGGAGCGATGGCCATGCGGCAGCCGGCCGCCAGGGCGATTCGCGCCGCCTGCAACTTGGTGACCATCCCCCCCGATCCCATGGCGGTCCCGGGGTCACCGGCCATCGCCTCGATCTCGGCGGTCAGTTCCGGCACGTCAGCCAGGAAACGGGCCTCGGGGTCGGTGCGCGGATTGGCGGTGTAAAGCCCGTCGATGTCGGAGAACAACACCAGGGTGTCGGCGCCGATCATCTGGGCGACGCGGGCCGCCAAACGGTCGTTGTCGCCGAAGCGGATCTCCTGGGTCGCCACCGTGTCGTTCTCGTTGATGACCGGAACGGCCCCCAGACGCAGCAGCGTTTCCAGGGTGTTGCGGGCATTGAGATAGCGACGGCGGTTTTCCGAATCATCCAGGGTCAGGAGAAGCTGCGCCACCTTCAGCCCATGGTCGACCAGGGTCTCTTCATAGGCATGGGCCAGGCGGATCTGCCCGGAGGCGGCGGCGGCCTGCTTCTCGTCCAGCCGCAAGGGACCACTCCCCAACCCCAGATGGCGTCGCCCCACCGCCACGGCGCCGGAGGTCACCACGATCACCTGCTGGTCGCGGTTCCGGAAGCGGGCGATGTCGTCGCACAGGGCATTCAGCCAGGGTCGATTGATCTCTCCGGCCCGGTCCACCAGCAAGGACGACCCGATCTTGATCACCAACCGCCGGGCCGAAAGCAGGGGGCTCATTCGTCATCGTCCTCGTCGTCATCGCCCTCGACGGCATTCCCCGTCGCGGTCGCACCATTCCAGTCCCAGTCGTCGTCGTCGTCACCATCAAGGGCCGGGCGCCAGCTGCCGGCCTTGCCGACACCGCTGGTGGCCGCCGCCGCCAGCGGCCCGGCCCCCAACTCGGCACGGCTGGCCTGGATCTCTTTCAGCAAGGCGAACAGCACGTCTTTGAGGCCGATGCCGGCCGCGCCCGACAGGGGAAAGACGACCGCGCCGGCGGCGACCGCGCGTAAGGCTGCCAGCTTGGCCTCGATCTCCTCGGGCACCAGGGCGTCGCATTTGTTCAGGGCCACCACTTCCGGCTTGCCGTCCAGTCCGCCGCCATACTGGTCCAGTTCGCCGCGGACGACGCGGTAGGACTCCGCCACGTCCTCGGCGGTGCCGTCGATCAGGTGCAGCAGCACCCGGCACCGTTCGATATGGCCCAGAAACCGATCGCCCAGGCCGGCGCCCTCGTGGGCCCCTTCGATCAGGCCGGGAATGTCGGCCAGGATGAACTCTTCCGCCCCGATCTGGGCCACGCCCAGGTTGGGATGCAAGGTGGTGAAGGGATAGTCGGCGATCTTCGGACGCGCCTTGGTCACCGCCGCCAGGAAGGTCGACTTGCCGGCGTTGGGCAGGCCCACCAGGCCGCAATCGGCGATCAGCTTCAGGCGCAGCCACAGCCACAGTTCCTGGCCCGGCCAGCCGGGGTCGGCGCGGCGCGGCGCCTGATTGGTCGAGGTCTTGTAATGGGCATTGCCAAAGCCGCCGTCGCCACCTTTCAGGAAGACGATGCGCTGCCCCGCCTCGGTCAAGTCAGCCAGCACCGCCTCCTTGTCCTCGGAGAGGATCTGGGTGCCGACCGGCACCTTGAGGACAATGTCGTCGCCCTTGCCGCCGGTCTTGTTACGGCCCTGGCCATGGCGGCCCTTTTCGGCCTTGAAATGCTGCTGGTAGCGGAAATCGATCAGCGTGTTGAGGTTGGCGACGCATTCGACGATGACGTCGCCGCCGCGGCCGCCATCCCCGCCGTCGGGACCACCGAACTCGATGTATTTTTCGCGCCGGAAGCTGCAGGCACCGGCACCGCCATCGCCGCTCTTGGCAAAGATCTTCGCCTGGTCAAGAAACTTCATGGGTCTTGCTTCCGGTCAAGGCGCCGGCCGCGCAACCCGCGGCACCGGCAATGCGAAAAAGGGGAATGGCAAGCCATTCCCCTTTCTCAAAATCGAACAGGCGACGGGGAAGAGGCCGCTCAGGCGGCCGGTTCCACCGACACGAAAGTCCGTCCCAGCGCCTTCTTGATGAAGGTCACCTTGCCCTCGATCAAGGCGAACAGGGTGTGGTCCGTGCCCATGCCGACGTTGGTGCCGGGATGGAACTGGGTCCCGCGCTGACGCACGATGATGTTGCCGGGAATGACGGCTTCGCCGCCGAACTTCTTGACGCCCAGGCGGCGGCCTGCGGAGTCGCGGCCGTTGCGGGAACTACCGCCAGCTTTTTTATGAGCCATGGTTCAAACTCCTTTTGACGGATCAGGCGCCGGCAAAGCCGGTAATGCGGAGCACGGTCAGCTCCTGCCGATGACCCTTCTTGCGCCGGTAGTTCTGACGACGCTTCTTCTTGAAAATGATGACCTTATCGGCACGGGTCTGCTCAAGCAGAGTGGCGGTGACGCTGGCACCAGCCACCAGGGGGGCGCCAACCTTGTCGCCGACCATCAGAACCTGGTCGAGCGTAACGGTGTCACCTGCCTGGCCCGGCAGCTTTTCGACGCGGATGACGTCGTTCGGGGCAACCTTGTATTGCTTGCCGCCGGTCTTGATGACTGCGAACATGACCTTACTACCATTCACACAAACGGGACCCAGCGAACCCAAAGGCTCGCGGCGAGAGGCGGGAAATATACCGACCGCCCTCGCCCTGTCAACCAAGAATCGTCATCGCGGCCCGCATTAACATTCTTGCGCGCCACCCCATGAAACGGGTTGCGTACCGCCAGGGCTTATACTACATTCCGTCGCCCCAGCGGAGGGGTGCCGGAGCGGCCGATCGGGGCGGTCTCGAAAACCGTTGTACCAGCGATGGTACCGTGGGTTCGAATCCCACCCCCTCCGCCATTTTCTTCTGCGAACCCATTGAAAATACGGCGTTCGCAGAGGAAACTGAATTGCTAACCCACAATCGGACTTCGGCTTGTCGCGTATTTCGGCGTACGGGCGCTGCCGGCTATTCTTCGAACAGATCGGCATGGGTGCCGATTCTGACGAAACGGACAATCGCCCCCGCCCCCTTGCCCTCAAGTTGATAAATCAGCAGAAAATCGCCGCCGATATGACATTCCCGATGGTCCGGCCATTCGCCGGTAAGGGGGTGGTCGAGCCATTCAGGGCCAAGCGGCGCATCGTTGGCGATCAGCAGCAACATCACGTCCTTGAGTTGCCGCATGTTGAACCGGCCCGAATCGGATAGGCGGTCCCAATCCTTGACGAACTTTCGCGTATAATCCGCCGCCCGAGGAAAAGCGGTCCGCTTGCTACTTGCGGGTTTTTTCGAGGTCATCAAATAAATCGGCGGCAGTGGCGAACCGGGCGCGGCCCATGGCGCGAGCCTCTTCCATGGCAGCGCGTGTTTCGGCGTTCGGCACTTTCACTGGAAAGGGCACGGCCTGGTCTCGGGCGACCCGGACAAGGGCCATGCGGATGTAATCGGAGACGGACAGGCCCATCGCCGCAAGTGCGGCGGTCGCCTGCTGCTTCGTCTGAAGGTCGATCCGGGCACGGACGACGGCATCGGTTGGCATGGTCGCAATCTCCATAAACGGTCAACAATATGTAGCTACAAACGGCTACAAATGCAATGGCCATCATGGATCACGGCATGGCGATCCGGCGTCACGCTGCCTGTTGCCCCCAGAAGCAGCGTTCGTAGCGAGCGGACCAGCACTGATGATCCGGTGCAGGCCTTCAGCGTCAGAACACACTCAATGGCTTCGCGACAGCACACGCGCCAATCTTGGTCCCGCGACAAGAACCAGAAGAAAGCGCGCGACCTGCATCGCCATGATGAAGGGCATGTCGGTCTTGGTTGAGGCGGCAATGATGGCGATGGAGTCCGCGCCGCCAGGGCTGGTCGCAAGATAGGCCGTCAGCGGATCGATGCCGGCGAACACCACAAGCAGGCCACCAAAGCTGGCACAGACCGCAATCAGCACAACGATCGAAAGGAACACGCGCGGAAATGCGCGAGCGGCGTGCGCCAGCACATTTGGGGAGAAACGCATGCCAATTCCCCAGCCGATGAGCGCGTAGCTTAGGGCCCGGATCGGCATGGGCAGGACGATCGGAACGTTGAAAGCAAGCCTGGCGACCATGCCAAGCGCCATCGGCAGAAGAAGGGCGCCGCCGGGAATGCCAAGCCCCACGCCGACCGCCGCACCGAGACCGGCAATGACGAACCCGCCGGACGCCTGCGTCCAGACCGCCGCAGCCGGCAGCCATTCGATCGCCGGTCCCGACGCCGCCGTGCCCATGAGACGTGCCACAAGCGTCGCCACCGCCGCACAGGCGACGACGCGCAGATATTGCATGAAGGCAACCAGCCGCATGTCGGCGCCATAAGATTCCGACATCAACGTCATGGCGGTGGCGGCTCCCGGCGACGAGCCCCAGATGGCAGTCGTTCCCGGCAATGCATCCGAACGGACCAGGACCCATCCGAGCAGGCTGGAGGCGAGAAGAGTCGCAAGGGTGCCGGTCAGGAATACCGGCCAGGAAGAGACGACTTCACCGAGGATCGATGCCGGCAGATTGCCCGCAATCATGACACCGACGATACCCTGGGCGCCGAAGAAGACGAGGCGGGCGACAGAGACGCCGCCGCCGCGGCTCGCCAGCAGGATGGCCGCGATCATCGGGCCGAGCAGCATCGCCGCCGGCAATCGCAGCATTTCCAAGCCGACAGCGAACAGCACGGATAGGACGATCAGGACGATCCAGCGGACCGGGAATGCCCAGGACAGGGGAGAGAAGATGCGTTTCACAGCGGAGTCGCTTTGCATCTCAGCGCACCTCAAGCGCATCGGACCGCGTGATCCGCGCGATGCGGGGAAAAACCTGGGTGAACGCAACGTCGTGCAACTCGCCCGGCGCCGTGGTCGCGCAGGCATCTTCGACGACGACGACGTGGTAGCCCAGTTCCCAACCATGGCGGGCGGTGGACTCGACCCCGAAGTTGGTGGCAATACCACCGATGACGATGCTGTCGACGCCAAGCCGGCGGAGCGTGTGGTCGAGTTCGGTACCGGTGAAGGCTCCCCACTGCCGCTTGGTGATCAGAATGTCCCCGGGTTCGGCCAGACCATCGGCGAGGTCCGCCCATTCGGGCGGCAGACCGTTGGCAGACTGGGTCGCTTGATGCTGAGTAAGACCCGGCGGGGCATAGGCGCGTTCCGGACCGAAGTCGACGTTGACGAGAACGACCTTGCCGCCGGCCGCGCGAAAGCGCACCGCCAGACCCCGGCAAGTTTCCAGCACCGCAACGGCGGGACGCGGCTCGGTCGGTCGCGACAAAATTCCCAATTGCAGGTCGATAAGAACTAGCGCGCTGTTCTTGGCGCTTAATGTGATCATGGCATTGGCCTCTTTGGCGCAGGCGCCCGTGCCCGCCGCAATGGCAGGTGACGAACCCTTTGGGAGATGATATGCGAGGATGGACTCGCAAAAGGATAGTTGAGGATGCCCTCGCAAAAGTCAATACCCGCGGCCACTGTGGCGGTCTCCCCCAAGCGCCAGCGCGGTCGCGATCGCGTTGATGCGATCCTGCGTGCGGCAGCGACACTTTTCGTCGAGCAGGGCTATCACGCCGTGACCATGACCGAGGTCGCCGCGCGCTCTTCGACAGCCATCGGTTCGCTCTATCGCTTTTTTCCGACCAAGGAGGCACTGGCGGGCGCGTTGCTCGACGGCTACAGCGCCCACCTGACCGAGGCCTTGGATGCCATCGTCACCAGGGCCGCGACCCTGTCGTCCGGCGAGATCGCCGCCGCTCTGATCGGGCTGGTGCGTTCGCTACGGCACGAAAGGTCCGCTGTTCTGCCATTGGTCGACGTGCAAAAAGACAGCGTCGCGCTTCGCCAGGCATTGCGTGACGGTATGCGCGACAGGCTGGCCACAATCGTCGCGCGGGGCAGCCTGGCCAGATCGGAGCGAAGCGAACCGCAATCCATCGTCGTCCTGCATCTGCTGAAAATGGCCTGGGCTCTGCAACACGCAGATCCTGCCATGCAGTCTTCTCTGGAGCAGGAGGTGCAGGCACTTCTTGCGCTTTACCTGGAAAAGGCGGGCGCGGAACGGGCAGCGTCCTGCCGGAGCGGGCCACCCGTCAAGCAGGTGCGCTGATTGTTGGATTTTTTGGCCAAAGGCAACCCAAGGTCGCCGATTGCCGCATGAGAGTTGTTTTCAGTGGGTACGGGCGTCTCCGCCCGTACTTCGGCGAAGCCGAAATGGCTTAATTGTTTGGCTTTCACGGTGGAGGATGGTCTGCGCGGTGTGCGTGGTCACGGCGGTGGGCCTCATCCTGCCATCGCCGTGGTCCCCAGATCACCCTCGACGCGACGCACCCAGGCCTGCGCCTTTGGCCACTTCGCAAGGTCAAAGCCGGCTTCGCCGGCCAAGCGGGTGTAAGCAAACAGGGCAATGTCGGCCAGGGTCAGGCGTCCGGCGACGAAATAGGTCCGCTCCGCCAGATGCCCCTCCATGAGGTCCAACACCCGTTGCCCCTTGGCAAGAAGGGCGGGATCGATGTCGCTGTCGGCCTTCTTCAGGTAGACCTTGTGAAAGCGCCGCACGGCAATGACCGGTTCATGGCTGTATTGCTCCCAGAACAGCCATTGGAACATCAAGGCCCGGTCCAGCACATCGGCGGGAATCAGATCGGACCCGTCGGCAAGGTAGAGCATGATGGCGTTCGACTGGGCCAGGGCCTGGCCGCCGGGCAGCACCACGGTGGGAACCTGTCCGGCCGGATTCATGGCCAGGAAGGCCGCGGTCCGGGTTTGCCCCGCCAGCACGTCGGTCTCGATCCAGCGATAGCCGATGTCAAGGTAATCGGCGACGAATTTCACCTTCAGGCAATTGCCGGACAGGGAGTCGCCATAGACCGTCATTTCTTGTTCCGCCATGCCGTCCCCCGCATCCGATCCGATATGGGAATTTTCCGTCTTTCGTACTTCATCACAAATGGAGCGGTCAGGACAAATGGAGCGGTCAGGTGCGCCGACCGGTTACCTGACCGCAAATCGTCAGGATAGGAATGCATGCCGTCCGACATAGCCGGAGGATCGCTGGCGCTTTCTTCGCCAAATATTGTCGTGCCGACCTGCGATGAGCCACGCTCGCCGCAGGTCGGCTGGTGAAGCGCACGCCCTTGGGAGGGTCACATGGTGCGGACCTTTTGCAGGAATTCGTTCACACGGAATTCCAACTCCCCGGCATGTTGCGACATCGATTGCGACAGGGTGAGCAGATCCGCCGACGACCGGCCGGTTTCCTGAGCGGCCCGCTGAACCCCGCTGATGTTCGATGAGACCTCCCGGGTCGCGGCCGCCTGTTGTTCCACCGCACCCGACACCGATGTACTGATTTCGCTGACCTGGGAAATGACCACACCGATTTGCCGAATGGCATTTGCGGTGGCGCGGCTCGACTCTTGAATTCCTTTGACCTGCTGTTCAATCTCTTCGGTCGCCCGCGCCGTCTGATTGGCAAGCGACTTGACCTCGGCGGCCACCACGGCGAAACCCTTGCCGGCGTCCCCGGCCCGGGCCGCCTCGATCGTGGCGTTCAACGCCAGCAAATTGGTTTGGCTGGCGATATCTGCGATCAATTGCGATACCGTACCAATCTTATCGGCGGCCAGGACCAGGTCGCCGACCAGCTTTTCCGAGGTTTCCGCCTCGGCCACGGCATCGCCGGTGACCCGCGTCGCCTGCGATATCTGGCGGGCGATTTCACCGACCGAAGCGCCCAGTTCCTCCGCCGCCGTCGACACGATCGCCGACTGCTGGGACGTTTGTTCGGCGGCGGCGGCCAACGCCTGGGCCGTGCTTTGCATCGTATCGGAAGACGTGGCCACCGTCTCGACCGTGGCCTTGACACCGGTCTCGAATTGGCGGGCCAGGGCCGCGTTCTCATCCTTGCGTCCCGTCACGTCGGTCGCAAACTTGACCACCTTGTAGGGCTTGCCGTCCGGATCAAGGATGGGATTGTACGAGGCCTCCAGCCACACCACCTTGCCGCCCTTGGCCAAACGCTTGAATTGCTTTGCAATGAACTCACCCCGTCGCAAGCCGTCCCAGGCCTGTCGGTATTCCGCACTGTCGCGGAATTCGGCATCAACGAAGATGCTGTGGGGTTTGCCTTGGATTTCATCGAGCCGATAGCCCATGACTTTCAGAAAGTTCTCGTTGGCCGTGATGATCGTGCCATCCATCTCGAATTCAATGACCGCCTGCGAGCGCCCAATGGCCGCCACCTTGCCAAGCAATTCGGCTAATTCCAGTTTCTTGCGCGTAATATCAACGGCAATCTTGACGACACCGATCGGCTTGCCTCCGGCCCCCAGGATGGGATTGTAGGAGGCCTCGAGCCACACCTCCTTACCGCCCTTGCCGATGCGTTTGAATTCCATTGCCAGGAATTCGCCACGGCGGAGTCTGTCCCAAAACTGCCGATAGTCTTTGCTGTCGCGATCGACCGGGTCAACGAACATGCTGTGGTGCTTGCCTTTGACCTCATCCAGCCGGTAGCCCATGACTTTCAGGAAGTTCTCGTTGGCGGTCATGATCGTGCCGTCCAGGGCGAATTCGATCATCGCCGTGGATCTGCCAATCGCCGCCAACCGCGCCGCAGCGCCCGAGCCAAAGGGATTCATCACCGGCTACCCCCAACTGCAGGTTACACTTTGCCCATAATAACCTCTGTAAACGGGGGAACCAGCCCCAATTGTCGGCGGATCGATCATGCCCATGGGTGACGTTCGGCCACAGCGCAACCCTGACCCTTTGATCTCTTGCGGTGGATGCGGCACAGCGGTTTGATGGATGAAGCGGCATGACATTTGGATGACGCGGGATCGCTGCCGCCAAATGTCTCGATAGCCCACCCATTTGTCCGCCTCCCGGACAATCCCCTGAGCGGCGCTTGGCGGCCTGGGCCCGTCCCAGCCGACCGGCGGACGCCGCAAAAACGCCGCAATTGCCCTTCGAAGTTACGGGAACATGAAAAGTGAGGGGGCCGAAATGAAGCGACAGGTCATATGCGGTCAACTGTTGGCGGTACTGGCGCTGGCCGGATGTTCCTCCACCGGGCCCCAGGAGATCCCCAAGGCGGTACCGGCCGTCGCCCAGCCCTTGGCCGTCGACAACGGCATCGGCAGCCAGAACGGCAACTATGCCGGGACGGTGTCCGGCGAAAGACTGGGTCCGACCGGCGAGCATTGCACTGTCTTCACCTGGGACCGCCCGCTGACCAGGGAACTGGCCATCCGCTTCACGTCGGAATCCTGCGAGTCCCCCCAATATCCCGGCCGGATGGTTTCCCGGGAGTTGTCCCGCACCGTCATTCCGATCGGCGACAGTTCCCTGGCGGCACCATCGACGCAGGCCGGGTACTGATACAGGCTGGCGAGGCTTAAGGGACCCGCCCGGGAGTCGGGAGCGAGGAGGCATCCGACTCCCCACTCAGGAGGCGTGGCAAGGCGACACGCTTGCGGATCACCTTGGCCACGCGATCATCACGAATTTCCACGATGAGACCAAGCTCATGGGCGCGGGCCACGTGAACCTCAAGGTCACGGGCGAACGCCTGGGCGGCCGCTTCGTCGGCCAGAGTGCCAATCATCGTGACGAGGATATCGAACACCGGCGGCTCCTCTCCAGACAGTGCGACCCCGCCCTGGGGGCCGGCGGCGCAGAGAAACACCCGCAATACGGGCATCTTTGCGACGACATGCCTACCGATACTACACCGGTCGCGCCGCATGACATACTGTCTTTGAAAAAAATGACGAATAGTTGTTGGCGTCACCCCTGCCTGCCGAGGGAAAAAGATCCTATGCAGGGCATCGGTGACAGATTGCGCCAACGAGCGCGGGGACTGGGCCTGACGGACACCGAGGTGGCCCGCCGGTTGGGCATGAGTCAGGCCCGTTACGCCAACTATGTCGCCGACAAACGGGAGCCGGACTACCGGACCCTTCTCGACATCTGCCGGATCCTCTCCATCTCGCCCGACCATCTGCTGGGCTTTGCGCCACCCACCGGCCCCGGGATGGCCGAACCCGCCGCCGATTTCGCCGGCGCGCCGACCAATCTGCTGCGACAACGGATCAGGGCGGCCAGCGAAGCGCTGGAGGAGCCGACCCTGCGCATTGCCGCCGCCCTGATCGATACACTGGTCCGCCTGCAGGCCGGTGACCCGGGAGAGGCCGACGGCCCCACCCGGTAGGACCGGGTTGTTCTCAGGCCCGCACCTGGCCCAGAAAGCGTTCCACCTCACGAGACAGGATATCGGCCTGACGAGACAGGTCCTGCGCCGAGGTGCGAACCTGTTCGGCCGTCGCCCCGCTTTCCCGGGCCGCCCGCTCGACACGCCCGATGCTGGACGAGACCTCTTCGGTGCCCGACGAGGCCTGCTCGACGTTGCGCGCGATCTCGCCGGTGGCCGCCGATTGCTGCTGGACCGCCGCCGCCACCGAACCGCTGATCTCGGTCATTTCGCGGATGACCGCGGCGATGGATGCAATGGCGCCGACTGCCTGGGTCGTCTTGTCCTGCACTTCGGCGATCTGCTGGGCGATGTCTCCGGTCGCCTTGCCGGTTTGATTGGCCAGCGTCTTGACCTCGCCCGCCACCACGGCAAATCCCTTTCCGGCATCGCCGGCCCTGGCGGCTTCGATGGTGGCGTTCAAGGCCAAAAGGTTGGTCTGCCCGGCAATGTCGTTGATCAATCCCACGACGGTACCAATACGGCCGACACTGTCGTTCAGGGCCTGCATCAGGTCGTTGGTGCGGCCGGCGGCCTCTCCCGCCCGCTCGGCCACGGCCTGCGAACGGGCCATCTGGCGGGCGATCTCTTCAATCGACGCCGACAATTCCTCGGTGGCCGAGGCCACGGTCTGGACATTGGACGATGCCTGCTGCGACGCCTGGGACACCGAAGCCGCCTCGTCGCTGGCCCGCTGTGCCGACTGTGCCATCGTCCCCGACGCCGACTGCATCTGGTTCGCCGCACTGGCCACGGCCTGCACCACCGATCCGACACTGCTTTCGAACTGGTTGGCGACCGACGTCATGGTTTCCTTGCGGGTGACCTCGGCCTTGCGTTGCTGCGCGTCATGATCCTGGCGAAGCCGTTCCATCTCGCGCGCATTGCGGCGAAAAACCTGAAGGGAACGCCCCAGGTCGCCGATCTCGTCGCGACGGTCGACACCGAAGTCGGCCCTGTCCAGATGCCCGTTGGCCAATTCGTCCATCTCGGCGACCAGCCGACCCAGGGGGCGCACGATTCCCCGTACGATCATCTGTCCCGCAAGCGTGACGACCACCAGAATGCCGATGGCGATCCCGCCCAACACCAACATCTGCTGGCGGAACAGGGCATTGATGTCATCGATGTAGACGCCCGTGCCGATCACCCAATTCCATTCCGCAACGCCCGCCACATAGGACAGCTTGGGCCGCGGCTCGGCATCGGTCGGCAGCTTCCAGAGATAGGAATAAAAGCCCGACCCTTGGCGGCGGACAACGTCGATCATATCGGCGAAGATGCGATTCCCGGTGGCGCTCTTCAGCTCCAGAATCGAGGTCCCGACCAGTTGGCTGTTGGTCGGATGCATCAGCATCCGGCCGTCCATGTCATTGATCCAGAAGTACTGGTTGTCGGCATACCGGGCCGAGCGCAATGCATCTTCGGCGGCCTGCCTGGCCTGGTCCTGGGAAAGGGCCCCGCTGGCGGCCTGCTTGCGGAACCCGTCGATGATGCTGAGAGCGACCTCGATGTGTTCTTTTGTCTTTGCCTTTTTTTCCTCAAGCAGCGTGCTGTACAGCCTGTTCACCGAAACGAACAGGAAGATCCCCAACCCAAGGGCGCACAGGATGGTGATCGCCATCAGGCGAACGGAAAACCGGATATCGACGATTCGCATGGGGACTCCTTGGCCTCTTCCCTTCGAAGCGAAAAAGCACAGACGCTCTTTCATGCAAGAGGATAGTCCAAGCCGTCACATATCCGGAAGATACGACGTGATCGCCGGGGCGATCAGTGACCCGGCGGCGGAGCCAAGGTTTCCACATCCACCGAGCTGCGGGCCGGAGCCGCCGCCGGCGGGGGCGGTGGCGCCACGTCCTGCGGGGCCGGGGCGACAGCGGGAGCCGACGCCTCGGCCGGGGCCGAAGACGAATCTCGGCCGCTCAGGCCATCGTTGGTCATCTTGACGATATGGGCAATTCCGTCGCCGACGACGCAGCCCGACAGGGGCAGCGCCGCGACCAACAGAAGCAAGGCGGCAATCAGACGACGAGTCATGGACAATCCGTCACGGCAGGACATCACGGGTTCGCGGCGGTCAGGTAATCTTGAAGCGCGCCAGGGCCGCCGCCAGGTCTTCGCCGAAACTGCTTCCCTTGCGAATGACCGCGGCATGGGGGGGCAATTCGGCCAACGAAGGATGCCCGGCGGCATAGCTGGTCAACAGCGCCACCGGGGTGTGGGCCGTGGCCGCGATGCCGGCCAGCGCCCGGATCAGATCGATGCCCGAAGCCTCGTCCAGCACCGCGGCGGTGATCACCATGTCCGGTTGGGTCCGCACCGCCAGTTCCAAACCGCGGAAGAATGATCCGGCCGTGGAAATGCGGTAGCCGCAGGCGGCCAACTCGCGCCCGACATAATGGCTGGTCGCCCGGTCGGGGATGATCAGCATCATTTCGATGTTGAGTTTCTTGACCGCTTCGTTGACGTCGAAGTCGACGATCCGCCGCGACGGCAGTTGGCGCACCAGTTCACTGGAATGCTCGCCGGCGGACCCGCGGTCAAGCAGCTTGCGCAGCACGTCGATGAACACCTGGATGTCGACGACGCGATCGCGGGCCAAAGTGTCGAAGTCGGACAAATATTCTCCGGCACGGTGCGACACCACACCCATCGCCGCCTTGTCCAGGCTTTGCGAGCGGGCCTCCAGGGCACGGAACGACTTCATCAGGGTCGAAACCGCCTTGCCGCCGTCGACCAGACCGGATTCGAAATTGCCCAGCATCACTTCCAAGCCGGCCAGGACGTCCCGGGTCTCGTCAATGAACTCGGATTCGATTTCCTGTTCCAGCCGATCTAACGTTCCAGATTCCGCGACCATCCCGCACCCCCAATCAACAGACGGGTTTAGCTTCCCCTGCCCGGGTCCCTCCTGGCAAGCGGCATTTTTGGGGCATCGCGGTCGCTCACCCTTCGGTCGGGGCAGCTGGCGCGGCCGGGTCGGCATCGTCGGCCGGACGCTGCCAACCGCCACCCAACGCCTGAATCAGGCTGACCGATGCCGCCAGCCGGCTTTGGGCAATGGACAAGGCGGTCTGCTGATTGGCCAGCGACGTCGCCTGGGCGGTAACGACGCTGGTGTAGGCAACCGTGCCGGCCTTGTACTGGTTCAACACCAGTTGTTCGGCTTGCCGCGCCGAGGTTACCGCCACCTCCTGAACCGCGGCCTGGTCGGCCAGAACCCTGAGGGCCGCCAACTGGTCTTCGACCGACTGCATGGCCGCCAGCACCGTCTGGCGGTAACTGGCCACCGCCTGGTCATGGGCGGCCCTGGCCTGGTCGACAGCCGCATCTCGGGCCCCCGCGTCGAAAACCGTCAGCGCCAGTTGCGGCCCGACCGACCACACATTGTTCGAGGCCGCCAACAGGCTGCCCAAGGTGCTGGCCGAGAAACCGGTGCTGCCCGACAGGGTCAGGCTGGGAAAATAGGCCGCGACAGCAACGCCGATGGCAGCATTGGCGGCCGCCACCTGGCGTTCGGACGCGGCGATATCCGGACGGCGTTCCAAAAGGTCCGAAGGAATTCCAGCGGGCACCCCGGGCACCGCCATCAGGGTCTGGGACCCGTTGTCGGCGATGGAGAAATCGGCAGGCGGGCGCCCCACCAGAACGGCGATGGCATGCTCCAGTTCGGCCCGCTGAACGCCCACCGCCACCAGTTGCGAGCGGGTCGACGCCAACTGTGTCTCGGCCTGGGCCACATCCGAGCGCGCCGCCGTCCCCACCGCATACTGGTTGCGGGTGATGGACAGCGAGCGCTCATAGGCGGCCACATTGGCCTCCAGCAGATGCTTCAGGGCATCCTCGTAGCGCAGCGAAAAATAATCGGCGACCAGGGCGCCTTGCGCCGACAGCCGCGCCGCCGCCAGGTCGTCGCCGCTGGCCCGCGCCTGGGCATCGCTTTGTTCGACGCTGCGGCGGATCTTGCCCCAGATGTCGGGGGCCCAGCTGGCCGACGCCGACGTCCCATAGGCATTGGCGATGGCGGACTGGGCCGATCCCGTCCCGGCCCGACTGGCGACCAGGGACTTGGCGCGATCGCCGGACGCCCCCAGCGACAGGGTGGGAAAGAAACTGGACCGCGCGGCGTCGACGGCGGCCAGGGCCTGCCGGTAAGCCGCTTCCGACCCCTTGATGGTCTGGTTGGATAGGTCGACCTGGGCCAGCAGATCATTGAGTTCGGTATCGCCATAGATCGCCCACCAGGGTCCACCGTCGACCCCGGCCGGCGCCCCCGGCCGCCACAGTCCGGACGCGGCGGCTTCCTTGTAGGCGGGCGACAGCGGAACGTCTGGCCGCTGATAGTCGGGACCGACCGCACAGGCCGAGAGCGTCATCAAGCCGGCGACCAGCAGACTGGCCTTTCCCAAAACAGCTTTCGGCGCAAATGGCATTTTTCGTCCTTCTGTCATGGCGCGGCCTGCCCCAGCGCCCGGCGATCCTTGCGCCGCCGGGCCCATTGCCGCAACCGATCGAGGTAAAGGTAGACCACCGGGGTGGTGTAAAGGGTCAGAAGCTGACTGACCATCAGGCCTCCGACAATGGAAATGCCCAAGGGTTGGCGCATCTCCGCCCCTTCGCCATGCCCCAGGGCCAGGGGCAGAGCCCCCAGCAGCGCCACCATGGTGGTCATCATGATCGGCCGGAAGCGCAGCAGGCAGGCCTGGCGGATGGCCTCGGCCGGCTCCAGCCCCTGATTGCGTTGGGCATCGATGGCGAAGTCGATCATCATGATGGCGTTCTTCTTGACGATGCCGATCAAGAGAATCACGCCGATCAACGCGATGATGGAAAAGTCGAGGTTGCACACCAGAAGGGCCAGAAACGCCCCGACCCCGGCCGACGGCAGGGTCGAGAGGATGGTGATCGGGTGCACGTAGCTTTCATAGAGCACGCCCAGGACGATGTAGACGGCCAGCAGCGCCGCCACCACCAGAATTGGCTGGTTGCCCAGCGAATCCTGGAAGGCCTTGGCCGTTCCCTGGAAACTGCCGTGGATCGAGGCCGGCGTGCCGATGTCGCGCATGGTCTGATCGATGGCCTGCACGGCATCGCTTAAGGACTTTCCGGGGGGCAGGTTGAAGGAAATCGTATTGGCAACGAAATGACCCTGGTGGTTGACCGCCAGCGGCGTCGTCCCGGGGCCGAAATGAGCGATGGCCGACAGGGGAACCATGGTCTCGGCCGAGGTGCTGACCGCCGCCCCTGTCGACGCCGCCCCGCGGCCGCTGTTGGCCAGGGCATTGTTGGCTTGGTTGCGGGCGGTGTCGGCAGCGACCGATGCCGCCGTGCTAGTCGTGCTCTTGAGGACGGTGGTTCCCGCCACGGCATTGGTGGATTGGGTCCCCGAGACCGAGCCGCCAGCGGTACTGATGAACAGCTCGTTCAGCGTCTGCGGGTTCTGCCAGTATTCGGGCGCCACTTCCATGATCACATGGTACTGGTTCAGCGGATTGTAGATGGTCGAGACCTGGCGCTGACCGAAGGCATCGTAAAGGGTATTGTCGATCTGGCTGGCATTCAGCTTGAGACGCGCGGCGGTGGCGCGGTCGAAGACCAGGTCGGTTTCCAGCCCTTTGTCCTGCTGGTCGGAATTCACGTCGGCCAGTTCCGGACGATGTTGCAGCGCTTCGGTCAGCTTCGGCGTCCAAACCCGCAATTCGGCCAGGTCATCGGCCTGCAGGGTATATTGGTATTGGGCATTGGACGCCCGCCCACCCTGTCGGATGTCCTGGACCGCCTGCAGGAACAGCGAGGCCCCCGGAACCTGGGCCAGTTTGCCGCGCAGCCGGCCGATCACCCGGTCAACCGACAGGTCCCGCTGGTCCAAGGGTTTTAGGGCGACATAGACGAACCCGCCATTGGTCTGTCCGCCGCCGGTGAAACCGACGATGTTGGCCACCGCCGGATCGCTTTTGATGATATTGACGAACGACACCAGCTTCTGGCGCATCAGCTGGAATGAGATGCTTTGGTCGGCCTGGATGCCCCCCACCATGGCGCCGGTATCCTGCTGGGGAAAGAACCCTTTGGGGACGATGGAGAACAGGTAGCCGTTCAGGACAATGGTGGCCAGCAGCACCAGCATGGTCAGACGGCGATGGCGCAGGGCCGTACCCAGCGTGCGCTCATATTCGCGCAGCATGGCCTGGAAAACCCGCTCGCTGAAACGGAACAGGGCCGAGCGCGTCTCGCTGGGCTGGTAGCGTAACAGTTGCGAGCACATCATCGGCGTGGTCGACAGCGACACCACCAGCGACACCAGGATGGCCACCGACAGGGTGACGGCAAATTCGCGGAACAGGCGGCCAACGATCCCCCCCATCAACAGAATGGGGATGAACACCGCCACCAGCGACAGGCTCATGGACAGCACGGTGAAGCCGACTTCCTTGGCCCCTTGCAGCGCCGCCTGGCGCCGGGACATGCCGGCCTCCATATGGCGCATGGCGTTTTCGAGGACGACGATGGCGTCGTCGACGACGAAACCGGTGCCGACGGTCAGCGCCATCAACGACAGGTTGTCGAGACTGTAGCCCAAAAGGTACATCGCCCCGAAGGTGCCGATCAGCGACACCGGCACGGCGACCGAGGGAATGAGCGTGGCCCGGCCTTCGCGCAGGAACAGGAACACCACCAGGATCACCAGTCCCAGGGAGATCAGCAGCGTACGCTGAACGTCGCGCAACGAAGCGCGGATGGTGGTGGTGCGGTCCATCGGCACGACAAGATCGATGTCGGCGGGAATCGAGGCCTTCAGCTGCGGCAGCAGGGACCGCACCCGGTCCACCGTCTCGATGATGTTGGCGGCCGGTTGCCGGGTGATAATGATCAGGACCGACGGCTGTCCGTTGAACAGCCCCTGGTTGCGCAGGTCCTCGACGGAATCGGTAACGTCGGCCACATCGGAGAGGCGAACCGCGGCGCCATTGCGATAGCCGATAACCAATGCCCGGTATTGCTCGGCCTTCTTCGCCTGGTCGTTGGTATAAAGCTGGAAATGCCGCCCATCCTCTTCGATGGCGCCCTTGGGGGCATTGGCGTTGGCCGACGCCAGGGCGGCGCGCACGTCCTCCAACCCGATGCCGTACTTGAACAGGGCATGGGGATTGATTTCGATGCGAACCGCCGGCAGCGACGAGCCGCCGATGGAGACCTGCCCGACACCGTCGACCTGGGACAGCTTCTGCTGCAGGACAGTCGCCGCCGAATCATAGAGCTGGCCCTGGGTCAGGGTTTTCGAGGTCAGGGCCAGGATCATGATCGGCGCGTCGGCCGGATTGACCTTGCGATAGGTCGGATTGCTTTTGAGGCTGGTCGGCAGATCGGCCCGGGCCGCATTGATGGCCGCCTGAACGTCGCGCGCCGCCCCGTCGATATCGCGCGCCAGTCCGAATTGCAGGGTGATGCGGGTCGATCCCACCGTGCTTTGCGACGTCATCTCGGTCACATCGGCGATCTGGCCCAGGTGCCGCTCCAAGGGCGTGGCGACGCTGGTGGCCATGGTCTCCGGGCTGGCTCCGGCCATCGAGGCCTGCACCATGATGGTGGGAATGTCGACTTGCGGCAGGGGCGACACCGGCAGCAGGAAGTAGGCAATCGCACCGGCCAGGGCCAGCCCCATGGTCAGAAGGGTGGTGGCGACCGGCCGGCCGATGAACAGGGCCGATGGGTTCATGGCGTTTCACGCTCGGCGCCACCGGCCGCCCCCTTGAGGCGACGGGCCAAATTGTCGAAGGCCAGATAGATGACCGGCGTGGTGAACAGGGTCAAAAGCTGGCTCACCACCAGACCACCGACGATGGACACGCCCAAAGGATGGCGCAGTTCCGATCCGGTGCCGGTGCCGATCATCAGGGGCAGGGCACCCAACAGCGCCGCCATGGTGGTCATCAGGATGGGCCGGAATCGTAACAGGCAGGCCTGATGGATCGCCTCACGCGGCGATTTTCCTTCCTTGCGCTCGGCCTCCAGGGCGAAGTCGACCATCATGATGCCGTTCTTCTTGACGATGCCCATCAAGAGGATGATGCCGATGATGCCGATCACGCCCAGATCGGACTTGGCCATCATCAGCGCCAGCAAGGCGCCGATGCCGGCGGCCGGCAGGGTGGACAGGATGGTGACCGGGTGGATGAAGCTTTCGTAAAGCACACCCAGCACGATGTACATGGTGACCAGCGCCGCCAGGATCAGGAACACCTCGTTGGAGAGCGAGGCGCGGAAGGCGAGCGCGGCACCTTGGTAGGCGGTAATGACGCTTTCAGGCAGACCGATGTCGCGCTCCGCCTGGCCGATGGCGTCGACCGCCTCGCCCAGCGACGCTCCCGGCGCCAGGTTGAAGGAGATGCTGGTGGCGGGGAATTGCCCCAGATGGTTGACCTGCAGGGGCACGGTTTGTTCCGAGACCGAGACGATGGTCGACAGTGGGACCTGACCGCCTCCGGCCGAGGGCAGATACAGCATCGACAGGGTCTTCAGCGTGGCCTGGGCGTCCGGGCTGGCCTCGAGTATCACCCGGTACTGGTTGGACTGGGTGAAGATGGTCGAAACGATGCGCTGTCCGAAGGCGTCATAGAGGGCATTGTCGACGGTCGCCGGCGTGATGCCGAAGCGCCCGGCGGTATCCCGGTCGATCGTGACGAAAGCGGACAGCCCCTTGTCCTGGGCATTGCTGGCGACGTCGGCCAGCGCCGGCTCGGCCTGCAGCCGTTCGACCAGGCGGGGCGCCCACACAGCCAACTCGTCCGGATTGGCATCCTCGAGGACGAATTGATACTGCGACCGGCTGACACTGGAGTCGATGGTCAGATCCTGGACCGGCTGCATGTAGAGGGTAATGCCGGGGACATCGGCGGTCTCCTGCACCAGGCGGCGGACGATCTCGGCGGCCGAAGCCTTGCGTTGGTTCTTTGCCTTCAGATTGATAAGGAAACGACCGTTGTTCAGGGTGTTATTGGTGCCGTCGACACCGATGAAGGACGATAGACTGTCGACGTCGGGGTCTTTCAGCACCGCCGCAGCCAGAGCCTGCTGACGGTCGGCCATGGCGGCGTAGGACACCGCCTGCCCGGCCTCGGAAATTCCCTGGATCAGGCCGGTGTCCTGGACCGGGAAAAAGCCCTTGGGAATTTCCACATAGAGTACGCCGGTGAGCACGACGGTCCCGATGGCCACCAGCATGGTCAAGCGGGCATGGTCCAGCACCCAGGTCAGCCAGCGGCCATAGCCGGCGATCAGCGCGTCAAACCAGCGTTGGGCCCAGCGATTGGCCGCCGCCTCCCGTTCCGGCGGGCGGTGCTTCAAGATCTTGGCGCACATCATCGGCACCAGGGTCAAGGACACGACGGCGGAGATCAGGATGGTCACCGCCAGGGTGATGGCGAACTCGCGGAACAGCCGGCCCACCACGTCGCCCATGAACAGCAGGGGAATCAAGACGGCGATCAGCGAAATGGTCAGCGACACGATGGTGAAGCCGATTTCCTCGCTGCCTTTGAGAGCCGCCTCCAGCGGGCTGTCGCCCCGCTCGATGTAGCGCGAGATGTTCTCGATCATCACGATGGCATCGTCGACGACGAAGCCGGTCGCCACGGTCAACGCCATCAGGGACAGGTTGTTCACCGAGAATCCGACCAGATACATCACGCCGAAGGCGCCGATCAGCGACAATGGCACCGACAGGCTGGGGATGATGGTGGCCGGAATGTTGCGCAGGAACAGGAAGATCACCACCACCACCAGCACCACCGCCAGGCCCAGCTCGAACTCGACGTCCTCGACCGAGGCGCGGATGGTATTGGTCCGGTCGGTCAGCAAGACGACATCGAGCGCCGATGGCAGGGACGCCTTCAGGCTGGGCAACAGTTGGGTGATGGTATCGGCAACCTGGATCACATTGGCGCCGGGCTGGCGCTGGATGTTCAAGATCACCGCCGGGCTGGAATTCATCCAGGCGCCCAGTTTGCTGTTCTCGGCCCCGTCGACCACCGCGGCCACGTCGGACAGCATCACCGGCGCACCGTTCTTGTAGGCGACGACGATGTGGTTGTATTCCCCGGCGCTTTTCAGCTGGTCATTGGCATTGATGGTATAGGAGCGGCTGGGGCCGTCAAAATTGCCCTTCGGCGTGTTGACGTTGGCATTGGCGATGGTGGTGCGCAAATCGTCGATGTTCAGCCCCAAGGCCGCCAGCGCCTGGGGATTGGCCTGGATGCGCACTGCCGGCCGCTGCCCGCCACTGATGCTGACCAACCCGACGCCCGGCAACTGCGAGATCTTTTGTGCCAGGCGCGTGTCGGTCAGGTCCTCGACCTGGGTCAGGGACAGGGTCTTCGAGGTGACCGCCAGGGTCAGGATCGGCGCATCGGCCGGATTGACCTTGGCATAGATGGGCGGCGCCGGCAGATCCGACGGCAACAGGTTACCGGCCGCGTTGATGGCCGCCTGCACCTCCTGTTCCGCCACGTCCAGGCTCAGGTTCAGGCCGAACTGCAAGGTGATCACCGAGGCGCCGGCCGAACTGGACGACGACATCTGGGTCAGGCTGGGCATCTGGCCGAACTGGCGTTCCAGCGGGGCCGTCACCGCCGAGGTCATCACCTCGGGGCTGGCCCCCGGATAGAAGGTCTGCACCTGGATGGTCGGGTAGTCGACTTCCGGCAGGGCCGAGATGGGCAGGAATTTGAAGGCAACCAGGCCGACCAGCAGGATCGCCACCATCAGCAGGGACGTGGCGACCGGGCGCAGAATAAAGGGGCGCGAAGGACTCATCGAAAACTATCCTGAGATAAGGACCTGCGACGGGATTACTGGTCCTTGCGATGGCGATGCTGACCATCCTCTTGTCCATCTCCCTTTTTCGGCCGATCGGAGGCGGCGCCCGAACCGGAGCCTGCCGCCGCGCCATTGGCATCCGGCGTCTTGGCAGCAGCGGTAGGCAGGGTCACCGGGGCTCCCTCGCGCAGCTTGTCGGCACCGTCCACCACGACCTTCTCGCCAACCTCGACGCCCGACAGCACGGCAACCCTCTCGCCTTCGGCGGGACCCAGCTTGACCGGGTGAACGGTCACGGTGTTGTCGTCCTTGACCACATAGACGAAGGTGCCCGGCGCCCCGCGCTGGACCGCCGCGGTGGGAATCACCGTGGCGCCCTTCAGGGTGTCGACCAGCAGACGGGTGTTGACGAACTGATTGGGAAACAGGGACTCGTCGCGGTTGTCGAACTGGGCACGCAGCTTGACGGTCCCGGTGGTGGTGTCGATCTGGTTATCCACCGTTACCAGCCGACCGGCGGCCAGTTGCGCGGTCTGGGCCCGGTCGAAGGCGGTCACCGGCAGGGTCGCGCCCTCGTGCAACCGCTTCATGACCGCCGGCAGATTGTCTTCCGGCAGGGTGAACAGCACGGTGATGGGCTGCAACTGGGTGATGACCACGATACCGTTGGTGTCGCTGGTCTGGACATAGTTGCCGGGATCGACCTGGCGCAGGCCGACACGGCCGCCGACCGGGGCGACAATGTGGCAATAGACCTGGTTCAGCCTGGCATTGTTGACCTGGGCCTGGTCGGTGGCGACGGTGCCGCGATCCTGCTGGACCAGGGCCTCCTGCGCATCGACGGTCTGGCGAGCGATGGAATCCTGCGACAGCAGGGTCCGGTACCGGGCCAGGTCCAGTTCGGCATCCTTCAGCAAGGCCTGGTCCTTCTGCAGCTGTCCGCTGTACTGGGCCTCGGCCAGCTGATAGGGCCTGGGATCGATTTGTGCCAGGAAGTCTCCGGCCTTGACGGTCTGGCCTTCCTTGAAGGCGACTTCGGTCAACTGGCCGGCGATCTGGGTCTTGACGGTCACCGTGGCCAGAGGCGTAACGGTGCCGAGCGCGTTCAGGGTGATGCCGATATCGCCTTTTTCGGCCGTCACCGCCCCCACCGGCATCGGTCCGCCGGCACCGAACCGCCCGCCATGTGCCTGCTGGGCGGATTGGGGACGGAAGATCACCCAGGCCAGGGTGCCCAGCAACGCCACCGCCAGCGCGCCCCACAGAAGGCGGCGCAGCAACGGCCGGCGGCTGGTCGTCGGAGTGGTTTGCCACCCCGGGGTCTTTTGAAGCACGTCTTTGCCCTGAACACCGTTCATCGTACACCGTTTTCGTTTCATGGACCGGATGCCCCGGCACCAGGTCCGGCCGCATCGCCGACGCGGGACGCCGGGCAGCCCCAGCCGCCGGCGCAACCCTACCGCCCGCGCATTTCGCCTCTATGACCGCCTTTCCGTCGATGGGTAACAGAATGTTTCATGACGGTCCGACCTGTCATGGCGCCCCGGGAAGGCCCCCTGGCGGCGCAAGGCGAGCGGACGTAACGCCCTCCAGACAATACAGAGGCCACGGCACCGGGTCGAGGGAAAGGCTGGAGCCCTTGCCTCGCGGAACCGGCCGGAGCGGCCGGTTGAATGTCATTCAGCTGTCACTCGACAGGGCCGCCCCGACAAACGATAACGCCCATTGCAGTTGTATCGTTCGGCCAACTTTCAGCTTAAAGGGATCCACATGAGACGGATATTGCGATCCTGTTCCGCATTGGTGACCGTCGCGTCGGTGCTGCAACTTTCCTGCGCGCCGGCGGCCTTGTCCCAGACGGTGCAGAAGGTGACGGCCCAGCCCAATGTGACGTCCGATCTGGCCCCCTATTTCAACGACCCGGCAGCCGATCCCAAGCTGTCGACCCTGCAGATGACCAAGCTGCTGCAGAACAAGATCAAATATGTCTTCGTCATCTTCAACGAAAACCGCTCGTTCGACCACGAGTACGGCACGTTCCCGGGCGCCCGCGGCATCTATGCCGACGAGAACGGACCGCGCTCGGCGGCTGGCACGCCGGGGTTCACCCAGACCTATACCGACGTCAACGGCAATAGCATCAGCGTGCAGCCATTCCTGATCGGCCCCAACCAGAATGCCTCGTCGATCGACGACGTCGATCACTCCCACGCCCGTGTCGTCGCCGGCCATGTGCTGGGCATCCAGGCCAAGGTCCATGCCGTCAACGGCGTCGCCCAGATGGACCAGTTCGCCTACGAAGAATACAACCGCTTCGCCCTGAAGGGCGGCGCCGCCAACATCGCCCAGGGCACCCAGCAGGCGCGCCTGGTGATGTCGCACGTCGACTGCGACACCGTGCCCTTCTTCTGGCAGTGGGCAAAGAACTTTACCCTGTTCGACAACATGTACGCCACCGAGGATACCCCCTCGACGCCGAACGCCATTGCCATGCTGGCCGGACAGGCCGGCGAAACCCAGTGGGTCAAGCACGGCACCCAGGTGCAGACCTACAACAGCATCACCACCACCAGCGGCGTGGCCCCCATCGGCACCACCGACGGTGTTCCGCTGACCGGCGACCCCCAACCGTTCTACGGCTCCGGGCTGGATACCACCACCACCGGCAAGCTGCCCCTGGGTCCGGTCGCTTACGAGAACGCCGCCGGTTGGCAGATCAACGATGGCGGCGAGGTCTATGCCGGCTACGACGTGTCGAACATCCTGACGTTTGCCAGCCTGCCGCTGACCTTCCAGGGCCGCAACATCACCTCGGTCCTGGCCGGCAACAAGAATCCCTCGGTCGATCTGGCCGACATCCAACAGGACATCCCCCACATCCAGGGTCTGAACGGCAATCCGGTCAGCTGGCGTTGGTATCAGGAAGGGTATGACCTGGAAGCCACCGACACCAATGGCGTTGCCTCCCATAACGCCTATGTCAGTCACCACAACGGCGCCCAGTATTTCGGCTACATCGCCAACACGCCGGCGATCACGCAGAACCTGCGCGGCATGACCGATTTCTTCACGGATATCGCCAGCAATACATTGCCCAACGGCGGCGTCTTCTACATTCGCGGCGGCTACAACAATCAGGAACAGCTGCTGCCGCCCATCACCGAACCGGGCATTTCCGCCAATGAGATCGCCGCCATCCAGGCCGGTTTCATCGGTGACGACGACCATCCCGAATACAGCGACAGCCAGATCACCGAGGCGATGAATGCCCGCGTGATCAACGCGATCGCCTCCAACCCGCAGCTGTGGAGCCAGAGCGCCATCCTGATCACCTATGACGAGTCGGACGGCTTCTACGACCATGTGCCGCCGCGGGTGATGGCCTTCGGACCGGACAGCCTGCTGCTGTCGCGCGGTATCCGCGTGCCCTTGATCCTGGTCTCGCCCTATGCCCGGACCCATGCCGTGTCGCACGCCGAGGGCGACCACAACGCGGTGATCCAAACCATCAATGCCATCTTCGGACTGCCCGCCCTGGCCAGCCTGCCCGACGAGGCCCAGGCCCTGGCCGCCGGCAACGGGGCGACCTTCAACGCCTTCGCCCCGGCGGCGCAAGCCGGCGCCAACTTCCAGCAACAATATCTGGGTCCGCGCGACATCAATTCGGCCATCACCGACAGCCTGCTGTCGGGCTTCGATCCCAAGCGCCTGCTGGGGATCTCGCCGCCCCTGCCGGCCTCGCTGGCGCAGATTCCGGCCAATGTGGTGACCACGCTGCCGCACTACGCCGGCAACGGCTGCAGTGCCATCGGCATGACCACCACCGACCGCCAACAGGGCATCACCAACGTGGTCCCGGCGGGCTTCAACCCCCGGCCGGACAGCTACCCGGCCAACAACTGACCCATCGCACCATCGGCGGGCGCCCGGCTTTGGCGCCCGCGACCCTCCCCAGGAAAACACATGATCCGTCGGATTTCGCCCCCCCTGATCCGCGCCGCCGCGGTTCTGTCCTGCCTTGCCGCTGTCATCCTTGGCGCCCTGCCGGCAACCGCCGCCCCCGGCAACATTCTGAACCGCGTCAAGGCGCGGGGCGTTGTCCGTTGTGCCGCGGTGGAACGGCCCGGCCTGGCCGAACCGTCCGGCGATGGAACCTGGCACGGCCTGGAGGTTGACGTCTGCCGGGCGATCGCGACGGCGGCGTTGGGATCGCCGGACCGCATCGCCTTTCGCGCCTTCGCCACCATGACCGACGCCAGCACGGTGGGACAGGGCAAGGACGACGTCTATTTCCTGACCGGCTCCGAGATCAGCGATTTCGGACTGGCCGATCGCCTGCTGCCCGGTCCCACGGTGTTTTTCGAAAGCCACGCGGTGATGGTGCCGGCGACGGCCAAGGAACAGCATCTGGACGACCTGGCCGGCCAGTCCATCTGCTTCGTCACCGGCAGCCCGGTGAGCCGCAGCCTTTACGACCACTTCGCCAGCCGCGGGTCGGCGTGGCGTAACATGCCGTTTGCCGAGGACGGCGAGATGATCGACGCCTACAACGTCCAGCGCTGCCACGCCATCTCCTACGAGATCACCACTCTGGCCACCGTGCGGTGGGAAAAAGGGATCAACAATCTGGAGAGTCGGATCCTGCCCGAGCCGGTCACGACCTTCCCGGTGATGGCGGCGACGTCGACCGACGACGGCCGCTGGGCCGCCCTGGTCGCCTGGACCGTACATACGCTGGTGGCTGCCGAGCGGCCGGAGAGCCGGTGGTATCCGGGCGGTGCGGCGGCCATGCCGGTCCAGGCCGGCCGCCTGGGCCTGGACAAGACCTGGCAGGCACGCGTCATCGCGGCGGTCGGCAGCTACGCCGACATCTTCGCGCGCAATCTGGGCGAGCGCTCACCCTTGAAGCTGTCGCGCGGCCAGAACGCCGCCCAAGCCGATGGCGGCCTGTTGGCGGGTCCGTTCGTGGAATAGGGTGGTGGGGGCGACGGGACTTGAACCCGTAAGGCCGAAGCCGAGCGATTTTAAGTCCCAAAAAACGCCCTCACAGCGCTTCACTCACCTTCAAAAATCGCTTTGAAATCCAACGACTTCAGCGACATACTTGTCACTGATCTTCACACAGTCCCCCATACCGTCATTTTTAAACGGGGGACAGGTGGGGGACAAAAGCAGATAAGGGGCAAAATGGGCGTTGCGCACGTCGGCACCTCGAAAAAAATTGGTCCGGCAAAATTTGCCGCCGATCTGTCCGAGCGATTTTTGATGCAGATCGAGCGATTTTTTATGAAAAACAATAAATAACAATCACTTGGTTCGCCGTCATGCAAATTCCCATCCGCCACCGGTCCCCCACCTGTCCCCCATTCTTGAAAGTCAACACCGTCTGTCCGGGCGATTTTTTGAAAGTCGATAAATGACAGTCACATGGACCACCATCGCCCCTGGTATTCGGTGCCGGGACCACGAAACCCGGAAACACGGCGTGAAGGCCGACCGGTATTTTACACTGCGACTCTACGTTGACGGCAAGCGAATTGAAGAGGCGCTGGGGTGGGCCTCCGATGGATGGACGCTCGCGAAGGCGCAAGCCAAGCTATCCGCACTACGGGAGGCCAAGCGCACCGGGGAAGGTGAAACAACCCTTCGGGAAAAACGTGCGGTTGCCGGCGCGAAGAAGGCCGCCGAGACCAAGCGGCAAGAAGAGGAGGAACGCCGCAACGTCACCTTGGAAACCTACTGGACCAACACCTATGAACCCTGGGGGCGGGCAACCAAGCCGAAGGCCATGCGGCAGGAGGGCTGCCAGTGGCGCATGTGGATCAAGCCGACGCTGGGAGACGTGCGCGTTGCCGACATCGGGATGTCGCAATGGGATTTTCTGGTAAAGACGGTCTCTGCCGCCGGTAAGTCTGAGCGTACCCGTGAATATGTGGCCGGAACGCTTCGCCGTATCCTCAAACACGCCCATGAAAGGGGCGTCGTTGATGTGCCTCCGTCCGCAAAACGGGTGGGCGCGACGGCGCCGAAAAACAACCGACGCACCCGCACCATTTCGGATGAGGAATTGCAGGCTGTCCTTGACGAACTCAAGGGACGTGACATTCGCGCTTGGCGCGTGACCCTTTTCGCCGCCGCCACCGGATGCCGCGCAAGTGAGGCTTTCCGCCTCCGTTGGACCGATCTGGATTTGAACGCCAAAACCGCCGTCTTTCCCAAGACGAAGAACAGCGATGCCCGCGTGGTGCCGCTTGCGGACGAACTTGTAACGGCGCTGGCTGATCTGCCGGCGGGGAAACCGACATCCCCGGTATTCACCAATGAGGCGGGGGGGGCTTACCGGGAAGCTCCGGCCGCATTCCGCGCCGCCGTCGATGCACTGCAACTCAACGAAGAGCGGGAGCCTCGGGACCGCCTGGTGTTTCACAGCCTTCGACACCTTGCCGCAACTCGGCTGGCCAAGGTGCTGCCGCTTCGGGCGTTGATGGACGTGATGGGATGGAAGGTGCCGGCCATGGCCTTGCGCTATTCCCATACCCGGCAGGAGGACCTCGAAACCGCCGCCAGGGCGCTGGGCGCAGCATTGAAACCGGCATCGCCGGCCGGCAAGGTAGTGGCATCCACAGGCCGCAAGCGCGGGGACGTTTAATCAGCAATCGGCAGGGCTAGCCTGGCCAGGCGAAAAGCGGACACCGCACTGCCTGCCCTGCCGACCACAATGCGGAGCGCCTACGGGGGTGCGAGTGGACTTTGATGCAAGTGAAGTGGACGGGCTTCGCCTGGCCGAGGCGATTGACCGGCAGTTGGGCCGCGAATGGGATAATGAGATTCCGCACTTTCTTGACTTCCTGACCCTGAGGGGAGTGGCGAATAAACCGTCTGCCGATGACATAAAAAGCGACGTTTCCAGGTTGCTTTGGGTTTCTTTCAGGAGAAGCAAAGACGGGAAATGGGAAAGTGAAGAAAAACTGAGCGGAAATTACACGGACGAAGTGGCTTGGTATGTTTCTGCTTTTAGGGAAGAAGCTCGCGCTCAATTACTTATCAACGCTTTCCGACCAATTTTAAAGGCATTGAACCAAGGTGCCCTAGTAGCTACTGGAATTCTGGAGCCTGAAACTGCTAATGGATGGGAGCGCAAGGATATCCCTTCTGATTTCATTGAAGCGGGCCGATGGGACATATTCAGGAGCGGTTCGCGGATCGTCGGGTTTGATCGGCGCGGCCAACCTGACGTTGCTTATAATGTTGTCAAGTTGGTTGCGGTTGCCGCCAAAGTCGCGGGTTTCGTTCAGGTTACCACTGATGACGCGCGGTCTCCCATAGCCGAGGCCGTATCCGAGCCTTGCCCTCCGTCACCGTCTGATATTGGAAAAGATCAGGCGATCAAACTTGCATCAAACAGCCAGCCTTGGTCGGAAATTGAAGACGAATACGAGCGCAGGGTTGCCGAATGGCCCGGTGCGCCCGCCGAATGGCCTTCATTCGATGAAGATTGGGGAAAACCTGGGGCTAAGCCCGGTTCTTGGGGGCCATCCAAATCCCTTCAAAAGAAAGAAATAGAGGCGCTTCGCGCAAAATTTCTAACCCCAACTTCCGTCTTCCGATGACTGTGAGGCCCACGGATTCCGCGGGTTCCGCCTTAATCTGGACTCGTTTTGTACCCATGTAAAAATTGCATGTGATGGTTGTTTTTCGTGATTGATGTGGCTA
>Ga0326727_10004014_pt1 | contig 45467 bp, 39 predicted proteins | sample MB2enrmetagenome_FD_207643 | JGI IMG/M metagenome (GOLD analysis project Ga0326727, IMG submission 207643) | Lab enriched peat soil microbial communities from McLean, Ithaca, NY, United States - MB29MY | ecosystem: Environmental > Terrestrial > Soil > Wetlands > Peat | place: USA: New York... | reverse complement strand
GTCGTGGTAGGCGGGCAGGCTCGCAAGGTCGGCAAGACCTCGGTGATAGCCGGTTTGATTCGGGGGCTCAAGATGCTTGCTTGGACGGCAGTGAAGGTCAGCTATCACAGCCGCGAGGCCGACTCGCGTGATGCGCCCTCCGCCGACGAGCTTCCGTCGCACCTCGATTTCTTGCTGAGCGAAGAACGCGACGCCCAGGGACACGGCGACACATCGCTGTACCTGGCGGCGGGAGCGCGGCGCGCGTTGTGGTTGCGGGCTCGAGGCGAAGGTCTGTCGCGAGCCCTGCCCAGCCTGCTTGAGGCTCTGAATGACGACGGGCATGTAATCGTCGAAAGCAATAGCCTGCTTGCCTTCCTCAAGCCCGCTGTCTTTCTCATGGTTATTGACGAGTTGGGCGGCGACGTAAAGGCTTCGGCCCGGCAGTTCTTGGCGCGCGCCGATGCGTTGATCAGCGTGCGGCCTCGTCTCGAGTCCTCCGGCCGTCCGGCAGCGTACCTGGTCATTCCTGAAGACAAGCCTGTCTTTCCGGTCTCGGTGGGCGAGTGGTCGAATCCAGACCTGTACCGGTTCGTTAGCGAACGCTTCTCCTAGCTGTAGGAACGGCCCTTGTGGCCGGCCGCGGGCAACCGGAAGGATTGCCCCTGCACCACATCAAGAAAGGAGCTAGCATGGCAGCCTTGACCGAGGATGAAATCCGCAAGACGCTGATGAGCATGCCGGGGTGGTCCTACGCCGGCAGTGCGATCCACAAGAAGTTCGCTCTCCAATCGTTTATGCCCGCCATTGCATTTGTGAATAAAATCGCCGAAGCCGCCGAGTTGGCCAACCACCATCCTGACATCACTATCAACTACAGCCAGGTATCCATCAGCCTTTCCACCCACAGTGCAGGAGGGATTACGCAAAAAGACTTTCAACTGGCTGCGGCGATCGACAAGATCTACGCGGCTGGAAATTGAGAAGTCGAGAAGTCAAGGAGGCGAGAACTCAAGCAGTTGAGGAGTTGAAAAGCTAAGATGCGATCCTCAACTTATCCATCCCCGAACTACTTTTCTTTACGAGTTCTTAAGTCCTTGACTCTTCGACTTCTTGACTGCGCAACTCCCTGACTTCTCAATTCCTTGACTCCTCAACTCTGATGCGCATAGAATCCCCGTGACTTGCGTTGGGGAACAAGCGGATGCCCACATTCCTGCAATGGGTCCACGTAACAGCGGCCGTCCTGGGCGTCGGGGGAATGGCGTTTCTGCTGATCGCCCTGACGCCCGGGCTTGGAGACTTACAGCCCGAGCAACGCCAGCGGCTGGCCAAACTGGTTATGGATCGGTTCCGGTGGGTGCTTTGGTCGGCAATGGCCGTACTGCTCCTTTCAGGGCTGTACAGCATTCGCGAGTACTACTGGGAAGTCGCCTGGGGCAAGTCCTGGGAACTTTTGACCTTAAAGATCATCCTCGCCTGTATCATCTTCGTCATTGCGCTGGCGCTGACGCTCCCCTTCAGGCTATTCGATTGGGTGCGAGCGCGGCGTCAAACCTGGCTGGCCATCGCCTTCGGCCTCGCGGTTGTAGTGATCTTCATTTCCGCTTATCTACGCAGGTAGGTGCAGGACGGCCTGTTTGAAAGTGCCCCTCTGCTGCATGATCTTCTTTTGCAGCAAGACGATAGATTGCAGGAGCATTTCAGGCCGGGGAGGACATCCGGGCACGTACACATCCACAGGAATAACTTGGTTCACGCCCTGGACGATGGCGTAGTTATTGAAGACCCCACCCGAGGTAGCGCACGCGCCCATCGAGATTACCCATTTGGGTTCAGGCATCTGATCGTAGAGCTTCTTGATCACCGGGACCATCTTCTGAGAGACCCGGCCCGCCACGATCATCAAGTCCGATTGCCGGGGTGAGCCACGGAAGACCTCGGCTCCAAAGCGGGCGATATCGAATCGGGAGGCTGCCGTTGACATCATCTCGATGGCGCAGCAAGCCAAACCAAAGCTCATAGGCCAGATCGACGATTTTCGCGCCCAATTCACCGCCTGGTCCAGCTTGGCAAAGATCAGACCTTCAAAGCCCGAAGAGTCATTGGTTGGCATTAGCCGTTAGCCCCTCAACCATTATGCCACCTCCAGCTTGCGGATTCAATTGAAGGGGCGGGTGATCCTTGCCGTCCAGCAACCTTACGAGCCAGAAGGCGGTTCTGCGAGGGCGCCATACATCTCAGGGCGGCGCGCGGCGATGCGGTCAAACTCCCATTGTCCCGGCATCCGAACCACGCGGTTGCGGTCCGCGCCCGCCAAGTCAAGGTCAGCGAGCAGGATTGTCTCTTCGGTTTCACCCGCCTCGGCCAGCGTCTTGCCCGTAAAGTCCACGATTTGCGAGTGGCCTGCGAAGCGGAATCCACGCTCTTCGCCTACCCGGTCAGCGGCCACTACGTGGAAATGGTTCTCCGCGGCCCGGACCTTGGGAGTATGCTGCCAACTGTCCGAGCCTATAGGCCAATTCGTGGCGATCGCCAGGAGTTGAATTCCTTTGAGTTTCAATACCCTTCCGGCTTCCGGGAAGCTGCAATCAAAACAGATATTGATTCCAATCTTTCCATGCGGCGTGTCGAAGACAGGGAACGGCTTGTCGCCCAGTGCCACGAACCGGTCGATCCCCAAGTACGGAAGGTGGAGCTTGCGGAAAGTCCCCGCAATTCCCTGCGGCGTCACCACCACCGCGGCATTGTAGATCCGGTCGCCGTCGCGTTCGAGCAAGCCGACCACAGCGGTGCAGTCGAGTTTCTTTGCCAGTGCCGCCAGCGCTTCCGAAGCAGGGCCGGGCACCGGTTCGGCCACCGGGGCAGCCTCCTCCAAACCCGTGAAGCAATACCCTGTGAGCGCGCATTCCGGGAATACCACAATCCCCGCGCCAGCCTGGGCTGTAGATTCAAAGCAATCAAGGATCTTCTCCAGGTTTTTTTCTTTCTCCAGAATCTTGATGTCCATTTGCACTGCGGCGACTTTCATGAACCCTCCCCAGAGAGCGAAACTTCGAAATCCGAAAACCGGTCAATCGACTGGGAACATTAGCCATTTCGAGTGTAGCATGAGGCTTTCAGCGATGTCCTTGACAAAGCGTTTTAAATTGTGAGTAAATTTGTCCTACCGACGGGTCGCGCCTCCGGATTCTTTCTGGCGCGACAATAGCTACACAATTCAATTTCTTAGTACATGGAGGAACGATGACGAAAAGACTGATAGTATGGGCTCTAGGATTGGCAGTAGTGGTAGCGGTTTCTTTGCCCCTGGTCTTTCACGCCCAGCCGAGGTCTCCGCAACCCGCCGCTGCAGCCGCGGCCACACCGTCTCCAGTCCCGGCAGCAAGTCCGGCGCCCCAACACCACCATCCCCGGATCGAGGCGGCCATCCGGCATCTCGAGGAGGCTAAGCATGAACTCGAGGCAGCTCCTGAAGAGTTCCACGGCCACCGTGTGAAGGCGATCGAGCACGTAAACCGAGCGCTCGAGGAAGCCCACAAGGCGCTTGAAGTTGGACCATGATAAACGCAACAGAGGGCCGGGTGCTTGGCTGATCCTGATCCGGCCGTCCTCAGATGCTGTGGGTTCGTCCCCGTACCAAGAGGGGATGCGGCAGACCCAAGTCAGGCCCATCCCCTTTCCCTCCCTCTCCCTTGGCCTCGCACCCCTGCAGCCCAGTGGGGCGCAACTTTCCGATTGACAAAAGGCGAACAAAAAGCGAAGATATTCGCATCCTGACTTTGAGGTGCCAAATGGCCTCCGCGCTGGTAGTTCCTGTCACGCCCGCTTCGCCCGATCACTTGGTGGGCATCGCTCGCATGGCCGCCGAAAGCCCCAGGGTGCGCGAGCGTGCTGAAGTCGAATACTTCGCACTTCCTTGCCGCTCCGCGCTTAACCGGGAATCGAGCGGCCGCATGCCGTTCGCGTGGACCCTCAACCCTTATCGAGGGTGCGAGTTCGGCTGCAAGTATTGCTACGCCCGCTACACCCACGAGTTCATGGAGATGTGGGACGGCAAGGATTTTGAACGTAAGATCTACGCCAAAGAAGCGGCGCCAGAATGGTTGCGCGCCGAACTGCGCCAAGCCAAGGACAGGGGCCTGCCGATTGCCCTGGGTACGGCAACCGATCCTTACCAGCCGGCGGAAAAACAGTTCGAGATCACCCGCAGGATGCTCGAAGTCTTCCTGGATTTTGAAGGCTTGGATTTCTCGATAACCACGAAATCTGTTCTGATTCTGCGTGACCTCGATCTGTTAGCGGGAGTTTCCGCCCGGCATCGCTTCAGCGTCCACATGACCGTCACCACGACCGACGAACGCCTGGCGCGCCTGCTTGAACCGAAGGCTCCGCCGCCCGCAAAACGACTCGAGGCGGTAAAACTGTTGGGTGAGGCCGGGATTCGGGTGGGCGTCAATGCTATGCCCATCCTGCCGGGATTGAACGACTCCGAGAAATCTCTTGATGGTCTGGCGAAAGCCGCGCGACGGGCCGGCGCCAGGTTCCTTTACGGAAATATCCTTTTCCTGACCTTCTCCGCCATGAAGCAATTCATGCCCTTTCTCCAGGAGGAGTTCCCGCGCCTTGCCAAGAGCTATCGCAAACTCTACGCGCACTCTGCGTATCTGAACGGAGAGTACAAGCAAAAGATGACGAGACTCCTGGCGCAACTCAGGACGCGCTACGGCCTGGACGGCAACCAGGGCGAACCGCCTATGGCAGCCAGACACCCGCAGTTGTCCTTGCCGTTTGGCACGGTGGCCGAGAATGCCATATCGTCGCGCCACGGCACACCTTGCGCATAGCCGTGAAACCCCATTATTCGCCGCTTGCCTCGGTTCGCTTTGTGCATGTTGAAGCGAACGAGAATGAGGATCCCTCTTGATGTGCGGTTCACAGTGGGCCTCGGGAAGCGCGCATGTCCTTCCGGGAGATGTCTTATTGCATTAAAACAAAAGGACTTATGGCATTACGGCAGCTCGGGCTGGCGGTTTGGGGGCATTATCCGGGCACGCTGCTTTGCCCTGCCCACCGCGCCAATCCTCGCACTTTTGGGCGTTTATCCTCGCTTGGCATTGAGGGGAGGAATACATTATGAGCACAGGTTGTGAGCAACGTGGTCCGCGCCTGAACCTGGACGAATTACGAGCGGCTGCCTCTGAGATGCGCGCCCTCGATATTATCGACATTTTTGCCGGGGGATCCGGCCACCCGGGCGGTACGCTTTCGATCATGGATATCGCCGCGGCACTCTACCTGCGCGTGTTGAATCACGACCCCAGCAATCCAACCTGGCCGAAACGCGACCGGGTTTTTTGGTCGACCGGCCACAAGGCGCCGGCACTTTATGTCGCGCTCGGCAAAGCAGGCTACTTCCCTCTGGATGACACGGTCCTGCTTCGCCAGCTTGGCTCCGGGTTCGAGGGCCACCCCAATTGGCTTGAACTGCCTGGTATAGAAGTTTCCAGCGGTTCGCTGGGGCAAGGGCTGGGAGTGGCGGTTGGCAACGCTCTGGCGGGAAGACTGCTGGGCAAGACCTACCGCGTCTACTGCATCATGGGAGATGGGGAGCAGCAGGAAGGCAGCATTTGGGAAGCGGCCATGGCCGCCGGCCATTACAAACTGGATAATCTCTGCGGCATCGTTGACAAAAACGACCTCCAGATCGATGGCCGGGTCTGCGACGTCATGAACATTGACCCGCTGGCGGAAAAGTACAAAGCCTTCAACTGGAACGTGGTGGAAATCGCAGGCCACGATATGGAGCAGATCCTCGCGGCCTTCGAGAGCGCGCGGGCGGCCACGGGACTGCCGACCCTCATCATTGCCCACACCGTAAAAGGCAAGGGTGTGTCCTTTATGGAGAACCAAGCGGGCTGGCACGGCGTGGCGCCGAATCGCCCCCAGTTCGAAAAAGCCATGGTGGACCTGGCGACGCCCTCGGTGCCTGCCGCGCGGGTCGAAGCCCTGCTCGCCCGAGCCGCTGATTACGGCGCGGAGGTCGCTCTCAAGTCAAGAGGCAAGCTGCCGGCTTTCCACCGCGATTATTGGTGGAACGCTGGCCCAACCATGAAAGTGGATATGGACCCCACGCGCATGGGCTTCGGGCGCGGACTCGAGAAGGGCGGTGATGATGAACGCGTGGTGACGGTGCACGCGGACATTTCCGGGTCCATCCGCATCACTGATTTCGAGGCCAAGCATCCCGAGCGGAAGCATCGCGTCTTCAGCGTGGGGATCGCGGAACAAAACATGATGGAAGTGGCTGCGGGGCTGGCGAAGGAAGGCTTCGTGCCGGTAACAGGGACCTACGGCGTGTTCGCTTCCGGCCGCTGCTGGGACCAGATTCGCACCACCATCTGTTATTCGAACTTGAATGTGAAAATCGCCGGTGCGCACGGCGGCGTCTCCGTGGGCGCGGATGGGGCGACGCATCAGGCGCTCGAGGAATTCTCCCTGATGTGCGTCCTGCCGAACATGCACGTGCTGGCGCCCTGCGATTCGCTCGAGACCGAGCGCGCCACGCTCTTCAGCCTGCTCGACCTGACCGGGCCAACCTACATTCGCTTTGCGCGCGAGGCTACTCCGGTGGTGACGACTCCCTGGACACCCTTCCGCTACGGCGAGGCCAATATCATTCGCTATCGGGGGGAAACCCCGCGCTTCCTGGACGCCTTCGAGACCTTCCGCTCCACTCAGTACACCAGCGAGCACGAGGAAGTTTCCATCATCGCCTGTGGCCCCATGGTCCCCGAGGCAATGCGCGCCGCCTGGCTACTAAAGGAAGAATACAAGCTGGAAACGCGCGTCATCAACATGCACACCGTGAAGCCGCTCGACGTGGGCGCGCTGATTCAGGCCGCCGAGCAGACGCACCTGATCGTCACCGCCGAAGAGCATCAGGTGGGCGGGTTTGGGAACATCGTGGCCGGCGCCATCCTTCAACACCGCAAGAATTTCAGGCACCCGCTGTTGTTCGATATGGTCGGAGTCAAGGACCGCTTCGGCCTCTCCGGCAAGCCCTGGGAACTAATGCAAGAGTTCGGCCTCAGCGCCGAACATATCGCCGAGCGCGTCTTGCAACTCCGCGAGCGCTGGCTGAGCCGCGAGGAACAACCGAATGCAGCGTGATAAGCGGAACTGATAGCGCGGACCGCCGTTTTTGCGGTCCGCGTCTCTTCCATGCCCGGAGCATCCTGTACCATTGAATAGCCCTCGTTAACGAAGAGCCGCAGACCGCAAGCCCGGCGGTCTGCGTTACCCTCTTCCCAGAGCTTCGCTCTGATTCCAGCCAGCGCTGTTTCCAGTTCCCATACACTGCTGCCCGCAAGCTTTCCGAAGCCGCTGGTTTTTGAGCACCTCTCTTGACACTTGCGAAAGTTTCTGGTATTCCGTCCTGCATGAGCCTCTGGAAAAAGCTATCAGGCATAAAGTCAGCGCAAAAGCCTAACGTTACCGAAAAGAAATCAAACCAGGTCAGCGAGCCGCCAAGGACCATGTCAACCGTCCGGCCAGGTTCTATTCTTGAAGCGGGCAAGAATGGTGATTTAGAAACGGTCAAGGCTCTGCTGGGAGCGGGCGCAAATGTTGAAACTGCTGATAACAATGGCCACACGCCACTGATGTACGCCTCCCTGGAAGGTCGTGCCGACATCGTCAAGCTGTTGCTGGCGGCTGGCGCAAAGGTCGATTCCAGAACTAACCATGGGGACACGGCGCTGATATACGCTTCCCAGAGGGGCCATTCTAACGTGGTCAAGTTGCTGGTGGCGGGTGGCGCCGACTTAAATGTCAGGGGGGACTTTGGTTTCACGCCGGTTTGGGCTGCCTGGAAAAACGGCCATGCCGACGTGGTCAAGCTATTGGCAGCCAGCGGGAAGGTCGCGGGACTTACCACGGAAAACGAGCATGGACGAACGCCCCTCTTGGAGGCTGTATACCGGCAAAACATAGATCACATCAAGTTCCTTATCGCCGCCGGTGCCAACGTGAATCAGCGGCCTAGGGATTACCGGTTCTCGCCGCTGATGGACGCATGCTGTTCGGGATCCCTGGAAATCGTAAAAGTATTGATTGCCGCCGGCGCGGATGTGAACGCGCACGACAACGAGGGCAAGACGGCCCTCAGTTGTGCCGCCGGTATGGGCGCTAAGGATAAAATCAAGGCGCTGATTGCCGCCGGCGCGGATGTGAACGCGCAGGATAGGGAAACTTGGACCGTTTTCATGAAAGCCGCATTGAGCTGCGACCTGGAATGCCTCAAAATCCTTATCGACGCTGGGGCCGACGTCAACGCGAAAACCTGGCGCGGCACAACAGCGCTCATGGCGGTTGCCGAGAGACTCGACTCGGAAAAAGTCAAAGCCCTTATCGACGCTGGCGCTGATGTGAGCGCGAAGGACAACCACGGCAACAGCGCGCAGGATTACGTGCGCCGCGGTTCGTCCGATGACGAGTCAGCGAAACGGCGTGCCGATGCAGTGGAAGCCATCCTCCGGCGGGCGCTACCGACTGCACCGCCGCTGAGCCCCTACGCCGATCCGGGATCGGATTCTGGCCGAGAACGCACTCAAAGAGAGAAACCTGGATTCCGCGGTCCTGCACTATGATAACCCGCTGGAAACGCAGACCACGTGGTGGCCGGCGGCGTGGTTCAACCTGGCGCAGCTTTATGCCGAGCGGAGGAACTACAGCGAGACCACCGACGCGATGAAGCACTACCTCGAATTGGCTCCCGACGCGCCAGATGCCGACGCCGCACGCGAGCACATGACTGTCTGGGAGGAGAAAGTGAAACACTGAGGCGGCGAACTCGGAAACGGTCTCAGGTGTCGTTTTTGCGCGCATGGCTCGCGGCTAGGGTGGTTCGAGACTCCTTCCTTCTACGAGTTTCTCGTTCACTACTCGATCAAGTTTTATCGCGGCGCTGGCCAGAGCGACTAGCGCGGACCTGCCCTTTAGGTCTGTCCCCATGGGCCTTCGGCCCGCGAAAGCTCATGAAAAAGGTGTTGGGTTATGATAGGCACGGTCGAGAGCGGTGAGATCGTAGTCGCAGTGGAGCCGTTGAGGCCGTAGGTCTGTCTGATCCGGAGCGTGCGTGTTGAGCGAATAATTGGGCGTTGCGGTCTCCCTCAGGGGGGAGCGGCGATAGCCCGCGACCCTGCATAAGGTAACTTTGGGCACGTGGCTGGCGCAGAGCGAAGCTCTGCGTTTCACGGCGCTCTGTCCATCGCCAGCAGTGAAGCGTCCTGCAGAAAACAACACCCCCAACTCGATCACGGGCAAACGCCGGACTCGTTCACCGTATTAGCCCCTCGTGGGGCTAAGCATGTGCCGACTTTCGGCCTGTCGACCTCGGGGGCGTCGGGTCCTCCGAGAGCGCCGACAGCACCACAGGGCTGCGGTCTGGAAACTGCGCGACCAGGGACAGCGTGCCGCCCATCGCCTCCACTGTTTTCCGTAATGTCGAGAGCAGCACATCGCTTCGCTTTTCGAGCCGCGAGACGCTGTCCTGGTTGATTCCCAAAGTCTTTGCAATGCGGACTTGCGTCAGCTTGCGGGCTTTTCGAAGCTCGCGCAGGGTCATCTCTTCCGCCATCAACTCTGCCGCTCGCGCTTCCACTTTCTTGCGCTGAGCAGGGCGCAGTTGCCGGATTTTGTCATTGACGTTGACAGGCATTCTCAACCTCTCTCAACTACCCAGATCACACTCACAATATGGCATATGATACATATGTTGTCTCATACATATTGCAATCCGCGGCTCGTTACCGCGCCAGAAGGAAAAGCCGTAAACCTTGCAAAGCACGTTTGCGCCACCCGCTTCTGAGCCCCGAAGGGGCGGCCTAGCCCAGCCCAGGCCAACGGCCTGGGTTCGGAGACCACACGCCAGCGCTTCCACGCCCTGAAGGGGCGTAATAGACTCGGAGCCCACACTGAGGCCATAATCCGCGGTCCGCCGGAGAAATATTGCGCCCTTTCAGGGCTTGATGCGGAAAAATGGGACAATTTCTTAGACCCAGGCCGTTGGCCTGGGCTGGGCTAGGCCGCCCCTTCGGGGCTCCTGTCGGCAATCCAAGACCTCGCACCCTCAGTGGTTGATGGTCAAATTCTCAAACAGGAACAGCCCTGACTTCCCTGCCACGACAATATCCAGGTCCCCATCGCCGTCGATATCGACCACGGGAATCTGCATACCGCCGCCGGTGCGGCCGCCGTAATCGATGACGTGCCTCCGCCACTGGATTTCATTCCCCACCTTGATAGGTTCGTACCAGTAGATTCCCAGCGGCTCGCGGCTGCCGGGATCGTGGCCGTTGTGCGCGAAGTAGCGCTTGCCGGTGACGATACCGATGTGGCCGTCGCCCTTCAGGTCGACGAGCGTGAGGGCGTGGGCCTGCGACCAGCTATCGTCAATCATGTGCTTGACCCAGGTGCGGTAGCCGGCCGAATCCTTCTTCTGCTCGAGCCAGAAGATTCCGTAGCCATGACCGAGTGAAGTGACGATGTCCGGCAAGCCATCGCCGTTCACGTCCAGCGTATAAATAAACCCTGTGGCGCCGAGGTCGAACTCAGGATGGAAGATCCATTCACCGTTGCGGGGGTCGGGCGGCGCTTCGAACCAACCCTTGGGTGTAATGATATCGGTTCGTCCGTCGCCGTTCACGTCTCCCGCTCCGATGCCATGGCCGTAGCTCTTTGGGCTCACGATGTGCGGAGTCCAGGCGGCGTCGCCGCCTTTGCCTGAAAGTTCATACCAGGTCAGCGGGAATTTCTCGTCTCCAAACTGGGGCAGGAGTTGCTGCGGCTTGCCGGTGTTGAGGATATCCACCAGGAAAGCGAACTCGACGGGAGAGCGCGACTCGATCACGTGCTTCGTCCAGGGCTTATTCTCCGCCCCAGGGTTTTCCCACCAGGTGAGCGTTTCGCCCCAATACGAACAGCTAACGATATCCGGATAGCCGTCGCCGTTCACGTCGATCGCCAGGTCGCTTAGGTCTTCCAGGTAGAAATCCGAATAAGGCAAGCTGCGGAACTTGTGCTTGATCCAACGCGGCCCTTCGCCGGGAGCGGCGGGCGGCGCCTGCTCGAACCAGTTTTCCCCGGACACGATGTCCAACTTGCCGTCGCGGTTCATGTCCACGATAGCCACGGTCTCGCTGGGGCCTAAGTCGATGGTGTGCTTGCGGAAGGGAATCTCGTCGGAGCCTTGCGCGCCGGTCCGAGGGATGAACCAAAAAGCCGAGGCAATGATCAGAAGAAACCCAAACAGTACGAAAAACCTGGGTCCTGTGTTTTTGTGAAAGGTGTTAGCGTAGTGTGTACCCATCGGGCCCCCAAAATCCGATTGTCAGTCGCTCGTCACCCCCGCGCCAGCGGGGGTCCATCGCCAGTCTGGCAGCCACTGGATTCCCGCTTTCGCGGGAATGACATCATTTTCGTGAGAGCGCAGCGAGGAATCGCAGCAGTTCGAGTAACCGACTAAACTGCGGAGATTCTCCGCTTCGCTCAGAATGACACCCCGGCGCGGGCGCAAGGGACAACGGGCAACTGACAACGGACAGTGTCCCCGCACCTGCCACCGGGTACCCGTCACTTGATCCCTAACCCTCCGGCCAGGCGTCGAATGAAGCGCAATCCCTGCTGCGCCAACTCATCTCCGGAAGGGGCCATATCGCGCCAGATGGCTGCCGCTGCGGCGAGGTCGGGCTCCGGTTGTGCGAACGACTCAATGGTCATCCAGCCTTGATAGCGGATCGCCTTCAACACTTTCAGCACGCCCTGCCAATCCACATGGCCGCTGCCGGGAATGCCTCGGTCGTTTTCGGAGATGTGAACGTGCCCCAACTCCTTGGCGATGGAGCGCAGCGCTTCCGCCGGATGCTTCTCTTCGATGTTTGAGTGGAAGGTATCGAAGTGGATCTTGACGTTGGAGGCGCCAACGTCGTGAACCAATCTGGCCGCATCCTCGAGGGTATTCAGGAAATAGGTCTCAAAGCGGTTGAGCGGCTCCAAGCAGATCGTCACCTGCCGCGTCTCGGCGTGCCGGGCCACGACCTGCAGGCCCGCGACGGCCCAATTCCACTCCTCCGCGGTGCGGCGGCGGCCGGTCATCACACCCAATCCCGCGTACATCGGACCGCAAACCAGCCGCGCGCCAAGCTCCGCCGTGCGGTCCACACAAGTCTTTAGAAACTCCACTCCCCGGGCCCGCATTTCGGGCTCATGACTCACCAAATGGCAATCGCGCGGCAGCACGCTACAGGTCGTGCATTCCAGGTGATTGTCCTCCAGCATTTGCCGTACCGCTGGTATGTCCGCCGGCTCCTGCGGAGAGAGAAACAGTTCCACTCCGTCAAAACCCCACGCCTTGATGCAGGAGAACAACTCTCCGTGGGTTTCGTTAATACGCGTCGTCCAGACCATTGTGTTCACGCCGAATTTCATGGCTGCCCCTCCTGAATGTGCGATCGTATTGTGAGTCGAGTTGGCATCCCTTTCAGAGTACCGTCATTCCCGCGAAAGCGGGAATCCATCTAGAGGCTCCCAAACTCCGCAAGGCTCGAACCCTGGATTCCCGCTTTCGCGGGAATGACGAAGCCGGGAGAGTGGCGCACACAACTAAGGATGATGCAGGCGCCAACCTATCACGTTCACGCGGGATTACGACACGATCCAAGGCTTGCGGTACTCCTTGGTCAGCATTCTGTTGGCTTCCGCGTCGCCCACGAACTGCTCTTTATCCCGATCCCAACGCAACTTCCGTCCCAATTTATAAGAGATGTTTCCAAGGATACAGGCACTGGTCGCCCGATGGGTGGTCTCGATATCGGAGTTAGGCTTCTGACGAGAGCGGACGCACTCGAGGAAGTTCTCCACGTGCGGCTGATGCTGAGGAGTCCCATCGCCCGTCGCTAAGGCGCTGGGGCCGAACGTTTCCCAGCCGTCGTGGACCAGGTCCATGGGCCAGATGGTATAACCCTCTCGATTGACGAACAGCGTGCCTTCCGTGCCAAAGAACTGCATACCGTATTGATGATCGTCGGGGCCGCGTCCGGCCCGATTGAAGAATTTCACCAGGAAGCCGTTTTCATTAACCGCCGTTCCGGGATATTCGTACGTCGCCACAATCGTGTCCGGAGTTTCGAAGACTCCGGAGGAAATAAACTGGCCGCCGGAAGCCGCCACGGTGCGCGGCGCATCCACGTCAATCGCCCAATGGACGATGTCGATCAAGTGAGGAGCCCAGTTCGTCAACTCGCCCCCGCCCGTCTCCCAGAAACCGCCCCACCCCATGTGGCGGTTGCGGTTGTAAGGGTGGTAAGGCGCCGGACCCAGCCACATGTCCCAATTGAGGCCCTCGAAAGGGTCGCTGTCGGGGTAAGGCGTATGCATTCTCGACTGCACCGACGTGCCGCGCAAAACCCAGGTATCGGCTTCCGTCACCCGGCCGATGCGCTTCGCGCGAAGCAGCTCAGCGACCTTCTTGAAGTGCTCGCCGGAGCGTTGCTGCGTGCCGCACTGAACGACGCGATGGTGCTGGTTGGCCGCCTCCACCATGCGCCGGCCTTCCAGAATGGTGTGTGAAATGGGCTTCTCCACATACACGTCTTTGCCGGCCTCGCACGCCGCAATCATGGGGATGGCGTGCCAGTGTTCCGGCGTGGCCACAATCACCGCATCGATGTCTTTGTGTTCGAGGAGCTTGCGAAAATCCCCATACGTCTTCACCTTTGCCGGCACGAGGTCAAGACCGATCAGCGTCTCCCGCAGGCGCATGTCCCACACGTCACAGAGTGCGACCACGTCGACTTGACCCGTTCTGATAAAAGAGCCTAGGTCATATCGGCCCTGGTTCCCCGAACCAATCAGCCCCACACCGATGCGATCGTTGGCTCCCACGACGTTTCGCACCGCCGGACCTGAGGAAACAGCCAGACTCGCCGTTCCCAGAACGGCGGATTTATGAAAATCGCGACGCGACATCTTCAAGCCGTCCATCATGACCTCCTGGATCGCGCAGAACTGCGTCATTTGCAGGTCCGCGGCTTTTCGAGTGCTGTCGTCCCGCCCTGCGCCAAATTCCTGACGCCGTCAGGCGCAGGCATTATACAACCGGAATGCAATGAAAGGGTAAAGGTTAAAGGGTGAAGGGTGAAGGGTAAAGGATGAAAGCCGGCTGCATCTTAGCCTTCAGCCTTTACCCTTCATCCTTTACCCTTTTTGAGAACGCTTCTTTGTTCACCACGTAAGGCATGTTCGCGGGGTCGCCGCCATAGCGCCCTTCCAAAACGTCGATGACGCCTTGCACGCAACGGCCCGCCATCCCTTGGTTGGGGTTGGTGGAGAGGCGCGTGACGCGTCCGGCGCTGGCAAAATGCGCGAAGAGCCGCACGCGATTTTCGAGTTTTGGGTCGCGCAAGGGAGAATCCGCCGGCAGCGGTTCCCGTTCATAGACATCGAGCGCCGCGCCGGCAATCACCCCTTCTCGCAGGGCATCCACCAAAGCCTTCTCATCCACCACGGCGCCGCGCGCGGTATTCACCAGGAAGGCGGTGGGCTTCATCCAGCGAAGCGTTTTTTCGTTGAACAAATGATAGGTAGGAATCCTGCCTTCCCCCTCTCGAACCAACGGGACATGAACGCTGACGAAGTCCCCTCCGCGCAAAGCCTCCTCAAAGTTCACATAGCCGATGGTGCGCCGTTCGGGCGTGAAGCCGTTCCGGAAGCGCAGGTCCATGGCCTCCTGAATCTTGCGTGTAAACTCGTGGTCTTCGACGCCGCCGTCGTAGCAGAGAAAATCGACGTCGAAAGCCATCGCTTTCTTGATGAACGCCTGGCCGATGCGGCCTGTGCCGATGACGGCGATGGTTTTGCCCGTCACTTCATCGCCCAGAAATGGAAGGAAGGGGTGCCAGATTCCCCAGCGATTGTCGCGCACCAACCGCTCGCTGGGACAGAGCTTGCGCGCCACGTTGCCTAAAATGAACAGCGCAAATTCCGCGGTGGCCTCGGTGAGCACATCGGCAGTGTTCGTGAAAGGAATGCGATAGCGATTGGCAGCAGCGCGGTCAATATTGTCGAACCCCACCGCATACTGGGCCACAACTTTCAGACTGCCTCGCCCGGCCTCGAAAACTTCCCGGTCAATGCGGTCGCGCAGCGTGGTGATGAGCGCATCGATTCCAGAGCGCACGTTCTCCACGATCAGGCTCTTCGCGGGCGGCTCGGGGTCGGGGTAGACCCCGACTTCGTAACCGCGCTCTCTCAGAACGTCAAATGCGTCCTTGCCAATGTCGCAGGTGGCAAAGACACGGAAGAGCCTTCGTGGTTCAGTCACCTTTCCTCCAGGTTGTTGTTTGGCGCCCGAGCCGGAATCCAAATGAATCTCACCACAGAGGCCGCAGAGTTCACATAGAAGAGCGGCGATCTCTGTGATCTCCGAGTCCTCTGTGGTGCATCTTTTTCTCGTGGTTTACAAAAAATTCGATGACAAGAGCTGAAAGACTAGCCGGCTAACTTAGCCTCTTCTTCGCCCAGTCGCCGATCCAGCCCAACGCCTTCTGGATGTTCTCCACGGAATTAGCAAAAGAGAACCTCAGATAGCCCTCGCCCCACGCCCCAAAAGCTGTCCCGGAGAGGCACGCCACGCCTGCTTCTTTCAGGATGGCGTCGGCCAGGGCGCCGGAATTCCACTTCGTACCTTTGATGTTCGGGAACACATAAAAGGCTCCGTGAGGCTCCCGGCAACTGAAGCCCGGAATGCGATTCAAGCCCTCGACGATGACGCTGCGGCGCCGACGGAACTCTTCCCGCATGATTTCAACAGAGCTCTGATCGCCTCGCAAAGCTTCGACCCCTGCAATCTGACTGAAGCTGGCGGTGCAGGAGTTGCAATTGGTCATCAATTGCGCGATCCACTTTGCCAGGTCCGAGCGCATCACGCCCCAACCCATTCGCCAGCCGGTCATGGCATAAGTCTTCGAAAACCCGTTAAGGATGATCGTCGACTCCTTCATACCCGGGAACTGGGCTATACTTGTGTGCTCACCCTCGTAAATTAACTGATGATAGATTTCGTCGGAAAGCACCGCAACCTCGCGCCCCGCAAGTTTATCCGCAATCGCCTTGAGCCCCTCGCGGCTGATGACACCGCCGGTGGGATTCTGCGGGCTATTGAGGATGAGCAGGCGCGTGCGGTCCGTGATCTTGTCGAGAATTTCTTCCACGTCCACATCGAAGCTCCGGTCCTCCTGTAGACCGTAGGGCACGGCCTGCGCCCCAACGAAATTGATCATGGATTCGTAAATGGGAAAGCCGGGATTGGGATAAAGAACTTCATCACCGCGCTCCACTAGTGCCAGAATGACAAAAAACATGATGGGTTTGCCGCCCGGCGTGATGACAACCTCGCTCGCGTCGACCGGAATCCCCGAATGCTTGCTAGTGTACTCCGCCGCGGCTTCCCGGAGCTGGGGCAAGCCTGCCGACGGCCCGTAGTGGGTCCAACCGTCGCGCAAGGCACGGACAGCGGCCTCCACGATGTTGGCAGGAGTGGCGAAATCCGGCTCGCCAATTTCCAGATGAACGATTTCTCTGCCCTGCGCTTCCAGAGCGCGTGCGCGCACCAGCACCTCAAACGCCGTCTCGGTGCCCAGCCGCGACATGCGCTCGGCCAGACGAACCGATCTTTGCATAGTCGTACTCATGGTGTCCCCCTCTTCTTCATAGCCGAATCTCGATAATCGAAACTCGAAATTCGACAGTACGAGCTTGAAACTGGTAACTCGAAGTCAGAATTCACGCCCCCCCGGGCTGTCAAGTTCCAGTTTCGGCTTTACATTGTCGGCCTTTCAGCCCTCAATTTCCAGCGCCAATTTACCCTCTCTCGTCCCGAATTGGTGTCATTCTGAGCGGAGCGAAGAATCCCTGCCGTCGTAGCGTTGAACGACAACTGCGGAGATTTTTCGCTTCGCTCAGAATGATAGCGTTCTACTGGCGATTTTCGAGTTTCCAGTTTCCAGTCTCCGCTCTCCTTACGGGTGGAGCAGAATCTTCCCGAAGAACTCTCGGCTTTCCATCTTCCTTTGAGCGGCAGCGGCCTCCCGGAGCGGAAAGGCGGAGTCAATCACGGCCTTGAGCTGGCGCCGCGCAATCAACTTAAGGGCTTCGAGCAGTTCTGCCTTGCCGCCCATAAAGGAACCCATTACGCTGCGTTGCCGGCCGAAGAGGCTCTGAACATTCAGCTTCACTTCTCCTCCGCTGGTCACGCCGCAAGTCACCAGGCGTCCGTAGGTGGCAAGCGAGTTGAAGCACTCTTCCCAGACGGCCGCGCCCACGTGCTCGACGATCACATCCACCCCGCGCTTCCCGGTAAAGCGCTTGACCTCCGCGGATATCGTTTGCCGGCTGTGATTGATGACTTCGTCGGCTCCGAGGGCCAGCGCCTTATCCAGTTTCCAATCCGCTCCGGCCGTTGCAATCACCCGCGCGCTCACTGCCTTCGCGATTTGGATGGCGGCGCTGCCCACGCCGGAGCCGGCACCAACGACCAGCACATCCTCACCCGGTCTCAGTTGGGCGCGGGTGAAAAGCATGTGCCAAGCGGTGAGAAACACCAGCGGCACTGCGGCGGCTTCGTCGAAACTCAGATCGCCGGGGATGGGTATGACATTGACTTCGGGCGCCTTCACGAGTTCGGCATATCCGCCATCCACGAAGACTCCGAGGACGGTGTAGTTCCGGCAGGCACTGTCCAGTCCTTTGAAGCACGCCTCGCACTGCCCGCAACTCATCCCCGGGCACAACAGGACACGTTCGCCGGCCTTTACGCGCTTCACCAGTGAGCCCACCTCGGCCACCTCCCCGGAAACGTCGCTGCCCACGATGTGAGGGAGCGGAAGCTTCCAATCACTCACGCCCCGCCGGAGCCAGAGGTCCAGGTGATTCAAGGCGCACGCCTTGACCTCTACCAGTACTTCATTGGCCGCGATCTTCGGGTCCGGAGCCGCCTCGTATTTCAGCACCTCGGGACCACCGTGCTCGTGGAATCGGACTGCCTGCATGGGTCACCCCCGTTGCTCAAAAGTACCATTCCTTAGCGGCTCAAACAATGTATGATACGGCGGTGTGATTGGATTTCTTCGCGAACTCTGTGGCGGCTGTGGTAAAGCCCTTGCCGGCGTTATTCGCGGGTCCGAATGCTTATGAATGTTAGCGCGTCGCTCCAGGTTCAGGCCGAGACCGATTCCGCGCCCGACCGCTCCGCCGCCGTCGGTCCTCCGCTCGACCGCATCGATTTACTGCTTGCGGCCGTCCTGACGCTCGGCGCGCTGGCGATGTTTGGGAAGGTGATCTTCACGCCTTCCATGCTCTTCTTCCGCGATGTCTTCAATTACACCTACCCCTCGACCCGCTTCATCCAGGAAATCTGCCGACACGGCGCCTTGCCCTATTGGAACCCGTATCTGAACTACGGTCAGCCGTTGCTGGAGAATCCCAACCTTCTGTTCTTTTATCCCTACACGCTGCTGATCACACTTCTTCCCATCGACTTCGCTTACCCGTTCTTCTACGTCGTGCACGTCGCGCTGGCGGGCATCGGCGCATACCTTCTGGCCCGGCGCTGGGGGCAGAGCCACCAGGCTGCATTCTTCGCCGGATTCGCTTTTGCCTTCAGCGGCCCGCTCTTGTCGCTGGGCAACTTGTATAATCACGCCGCCTGCGCGGCATGGATGCCTTGGGCGCTGCTCGCCACGGACGGGGCGATGCAAGGGGCGCGGGAGTCCCACGCCGGGTCTCGCGGATGGATTCTTCTGACGCTGGTTTTTTCCTTGCAGTTTCTCGCCGCCGAGCCTTTGACCTTGATCGCCACGTTCGGCCTTTGCTTTGCTTACGCGCTTCTCCTGAGAGGAACGCTTCGGCCTCTCGCCTCGCCTGCGAATCTACGCATCTTAATCGGATTCGTGCTAGCCGGTTGCCTGATGATTGCCTTGTGCGCGGTGCAATTCCTGCCTTCCGCAGAACTCCTCAGCCATTCGCGCCGAGGCGCACATGGCCTGCGCTACGGCGAAACGTCGACTTGGTCTTTCCACCCCCTGCTGCTAATGGAAACGTTGGTGCCGGATTTCTACGGGTCGGCCCTGAACTCGCCGACAAAATGGAATACGTTGCTTGGAGATTTTAACAGCCCGTATTTCATTTCACTTTTCATAGGGTTCGTACCGCTTTTCTTCGCCTTGTCCGGCTGGGCATTAGCTCAGGACCGGAGGAGAGGTTTCATCGCGGGCTCAGCGCTCGTTTTCCTGGTGCTGTCCTTTGGGCACTTCACCCCCGTCTTTTCGCTTGCGTACCTCCTCGTTCCCTTGCTCAGCCTGGTTCGATACCCTGTCAAGTTGCTGGTTCCGGCGGTAATGCTCGTTGCCCTGCTGGCCGGTTGGGGCCTGGATGCGCTTCGTCAGGAATCGGCCCAGTGGCAGGCTCGGCGCGACCGCGTGCTTTATCCGCTTGCGATTTTGCTGGCGTGTTCACTGGCCATCGGGGCTGCCGCATGGATGGCGCCGAAGCTCATCAATCTTCCCGTCCAGTGGACGCTTATCCGGCAAGGACATGCAAGCGCGGACGCCGTTGATATGGCGCATTCACTCGCAGCCCTGTTTCGCCTCTATGCCCCCGGAATTGTCGGCTTCACTCTCTTTGGATTCTTACTATTGATCGGCCTTGGCCGGGACAAGCTGTGGGCGCGTAAGGGTGTGCCGATTTTCGCTCTGCTTGGGCTGGCGCAGCTTATCCAAGTGAATTACGGCGCCAATCCCACCGTGCCCAGGAGCTTCGTCAGCTACCGGCCACCTGTCATTTCGCATTTTAGCGGTTTACCGGGCAGCTACCGTATCGCTTCCATGCTCGGCTTCACCCACGGGCCAGCCCCGGGAGAGACGATGCAAGGATTCGTTAACTTTGACGCTTTCCCCGAAGTAGCCCGGCTCTCCGCGGCGGGGCGAGGCGTTTTCCAGCAGAAGCTGCTATTGGGGATGGGATCGATGGTGGCAGGCATGGAGGGAAGCTTGGACTTGGACATGGAACGCTCTCTGCCGCCTTTTGTTTACGACTTGTTGATTTACGTGCGGCGCCAAGCTCCTGACAATGTGCGTCTGGACTGTTTGCTAGGCCGTACTAATGTGAGGTACATCATTGCCTCGTCGGGGCGTGAACAGACTGCCGCGAGAGATTTGGCGGAGATCTTCAACGGTTCACCCAATCCGAGCTATCTTTACGAGGACCGCTGCTTCGTCCCGCGTGCCTACGTGGCAGGCACGTCGATCTTCACGACTAGCCCCCTCGAAACCTTGCCCCGCATGGCCTCGCCAGACTTTGATGCCCTGGGCAACGTTATCTTGGCCGCAAACCCCACCGACTCGCCCGCCGTCCACGCCGCAGGCCCGGCGGGCCAGGTTGAGGTTACCGGCCGGCAGCCCAACACCGTGACGCTGAGAGCCAGCCTCTCGCGGCCGGGATACGTCGTGCTGCTGGACCGCTACGATTCTAACTGGCATGCCAAGCTGGATGGCCGCGAAGTACCCGTGCTGCGCGCCAATCAACTCTTCCGGGCCGTGTACGCTGAGCCGGGCCAGCACGTTATTGCATATTATTATCGCCAGAACGGCCTCGTAGCCGGGATGCTTATCACCTGCATCACGGCTGGGGGTCTCTTGTGGTTGTATCTGCGAAATCCACCGTTTGCCCCGCAGGGGCAGACCGAGAGTAGCCGTGGTCGCGACCCACGGGAAAAATCCCCGAATGCAAGCTGAAGTTCCGGCAGGTCAGCATGTTTTTCTTCTTGGAGTATTGTTTTGTGGCCGGCCTGATCGTGGCCGTATACCTCCTTCCCAGCTTCCCCTCCAGGTGGCTTGAAGCAGTGGAACAACACCTGAGCCGTCTAGCTCAAAGGCGAAGCCGAGCGGTCATCGTAGTGGGCATCCTGGCTCTGGGAATACGTGCGGCTCTGCTGCCCAACATCCCGGTTCCAAAGCCGGGCTTTCACGACGATTTCGGCTACCTCCTGGCGGCGGACACCTTCGCGCATGGCCGCCTTGCGAATCCGACTCATCCGATGTGGGTTCACTTTGAGAGCATTCACATCAACCAAAGGCCCACCTACATGCCGATGTACTATGCCGCCCAGGGATCGGTAATGGCCCTAGGCCAAGTCATTACAGGAAATCCATGGATCGGTGTGTTGCTCAGTGCTGCAGCTATGTGCGCGGCGATTTGTTGGATGCTCCAGGGTTGGTTGCCGCCGGGTTGGGCGCTGTTGGGCGGCTTGCTGGCCGTGATGCGGATAGGAACCTTCAGCTATTGGGTGAACAGCTATTGTGGAGGAGCACTGGCCGCAACCGGCGGCGCCCTTGTGCTGGGAGCGCTGCCGCGGATTAAGCGTCATGCCCGCCTGCAAGAGGCCCTTTTGTTGGCTCTGGGTTTGGCCCTCCTTGCCAACACCCGGCCCTACGAAAGCTTGTTCTTCGGCATTCCCATCGCGGTGGCGGCTTTGGTGTGGATCCTGGGAAAAAACCGCCCGCCCTGGCGCGAGTTGGTTCCACAAGCCGTTCTACCCGTAGGCCTTCTCCTGGCGGTCACCGCGGCGGGCATGGCTTACTTCTTCTGGAGGGTCACCGGCAGCCCGTTGCGCATCCCTTACCAGGTTAATCTCGACACTTATATTGCCGTCCCGTATTTTCCCTGGCAACCGCTCAACCTCACGCACGTCTACCGTCACGCGGTACTGGAGAAATTCTATCTACACGGCTGGCAAGTCTACGACTACTATCGCGACCGACGGCACCCCTTCCAGGTGTTAGCGGATAAGTTCTCGGACTTGTACCGTTTCTTTCTCGGACCTGCGCTCGCACTGCCATTGGTGTTGCTGATGGTTGTGAAGCCGCTGGACTTTTTTCGCAATGCGGTCAAGGGGAAGACGGGTTTCCTGGCAGCGGTCTGCGGCGCTACCTTCGTAGGATTGGCGTTGCCCATCTATTTCCTCGATCAATATGCGGCGCCCATGACGGCTGCAGTCTATGCTTTGGTGCTCCAGGCCATGCGGTACTTGCGGTTGTGGCGTTGGCGCGGCAAGGGCGCGGGGCTGGCGATGGTGCGGGCGATACCGGCCATCTGCGTCTTCCTGTTCCTGCTGCGCGCCTTTGCACCCCAACTGCGGATTCCCACTCCAGTCGAGTGGCACCACACCTGGGACTCCGAGCATTACCAGAATCTGGACCGTGCTCGAGCCCTGGCACAGTTAAAAGGAATGGCGGGAGATCAACTGGTTTTTGTGCGATACAATGAACATCACAACACAGATAATGAGTGGGTGTACAACCGTGCCGACATCGATGCTGCGAAAGTAGTTTGGGCGCGTGACATGGGCAATTCCGAAAATGCGGAGTTGATTCACTATTTCCCGCATCGACGCGTGTGGCTTGCGGAACCCGACCTTGCACCTCCTAAGCTGTCGCCCTATCCTGTCCAGTCGGAACGGCCGGTGGTGTCTCCATCGACCCTGGCTGGGAAAAGGGGGCCGCAAACGTAATGATCGACTCCGGCGCAAATTCAATCCTAGAACAAAGTGGCCGACCAGCGGCCCCGCCTCCCGCAGCCGTGGAAGTTTCAGTGGTGATTCCCTGCCTGAACGAGGCGCAAACGATTGTCGCCTGTGTGGACCGCGCCTTCGCAGGCTTGCGGGCAGCGAACGTCCGTGGCGAGGTTCTGGTGGTTGACAACGGCTGCACCGACGCATCGGCGGAGATCGCCGCCCAACACGGCGCGCGGGTGGTAAAGGCGCCAGTAAAAGGCTACGGCAGCGCGTTGCGGCGGGGACTGGAGCAGGCCCGGGGTGATTTTATTGTCATGGGCGATGCCGATGGCAGCCATGACTTCTCCGAACTACCGCGTTTTATTGCCAAATGGCGCGACGGCTATGAGTTCGTGGTGGGAAATCGGTTCCGGGGCGAAATCAAGAACGGCGCCATGACTTGGCATCACCGGTATATTGGCACGCCCATACTTTCGGCCGTTCTCAATTTCTTGTTCGACACCGGCGTGAAGGACATCAACTGTGGAATGCGGGGCGTTACCAAGGAACTCGCTCGCCATCTCGACTTGCGCACCACCGGGATGGAATTTGCTTCAGAATCGCTGATCAAGGCGGCAAAGCTGGGGGCGCGAACGACGGAAGTTCCCATCACCATGTGGCCTGACGGGCGAGGGCGTCCGCCACACTTGCGCACCTTCCGTGACGGTTGGCGCCACCTGCGTTTCATTTTGCTTTATGCCCCGGACTGGCTCTTCTTCGTCCCCGGCTGTTTATTGCTTTTCTTCAGCATTGGCCTCGTCTTGTGGTTGCTGCCCGGACCGCGGACCGCGGCCGGGGTAGGATTGGATATTCACGCCATGGCCTTGGCTATGATGCTGGCTTTATTGGGAGTGCACATCATCTCCGTCGGGATGTTCGTCAAGGTGTTCTGTTATACCGAGAGGTTTTCGCGTCACCCGGCAACGCTCGTGAGATGGTTGAAAACCGTCAAGCTGGAGTACTGTTTGTTGGCGGGCGCCGTGATGGCACTGGCCGGCTTCGCAGGCGACGCGGTCGCATTTTCACACTGGGCGCGTAACGGTTTCGGCCGGCTGGAGGAGGTCCGTACAGTCTTTTTCTGTTCACTTTCCCTTTTCCTCGGCATCGAGGTGCTGTTTTCTTCCGTGTTTCTCAGCATGTTAGGCATAAACCGGGATACCTATATCGGGGATTAGATAGCCAGCAGGCCTCACGGCTACGGCTTTTCCTGTTCCGGCAAGCAAACGTAGTAGTTTGTCAGTTCGAGTGGTTTCCATCGGGTCCCAGACTGTGCGGGGGGCGGTTCGGCAAAGGTCAAAATAGCCTTGGCTCCGGTTCTTGCAATGGCCTCGGTGACTCGAGCTTGCGTAGAAGGGAGAGAAGCGAAGAAGCGATCCCGTCGGTTCACTTGCGCAACGACCTGTAATCTCGCCAGGCGTGCAATGAACGGCACGTTCGCCCCCATTGGCCCCGATGCAATGACCGCAAGCTTATCCCCCGGCCGAATTCCCGATTGCCGGAGATCCATGGCCGCCTGCCAATACACGGGGTCGGCGCTCTTCCAAGCGACGGGGTTTTGGACCTCGAACACCACTGCTGAAAGTAGGGTTGTCGCAGTAATGCTGATGCTTATTATCGCAACCAATGTTCTCGAGCGTTCGTAGGAGCGAAGCCAGACTCCGGCGAACGCTGCTAACCACAGAATCAAAACGAAGGGAGCGATATACCGATACTCGACCTGCACGAGCGCATATAAGCCCAAAGCCGACAACGCGGGCAGTGCGACTGGCCATTTTGCCGCTGAGAGCTTGATGCACGCCAAGCGTTTTGGAGTTAATAGTAAGAGGATGCAAAAGGCGGCTGTGACGTTAAGCAGAAGAGAAACGCTGGAGCAGAGTTTCCAATAGGACTGCATTCCACGCCTTAAAGCCGATGCCTGGTCCCGGAGATCGAAATGCGGCTTGATGCCTTCCTGCCAATAAGAAGGATCGTACCAGAATGGATACGTCCCTCCGACGGGCCCTGCGAATTGGTAAGTGGCGGGCGCGTCGAAGATCCGTTGAACCGGATGCCGGAGCATCTTGCCACCCGGAAATTCAATTTCATCAACGCCCCACACGGAGCCGATATCCCCGCATCTCATCCGCCCGCTATCCCCGGGGAACCAGCAGTCCACACCATTGACGCATGCTAGGTAATTCAGCCTTCCGCTGTCACCAACAGTCAGGTGTCCTTTAGCTCGAGAAAGCGCGGCCACCCACGGAACAGCGAAGAGGAGAAAAACGAGCGCCGCAGTGCCGGCGCGCAGCGCGCCTTTCCGCAAGTTGTCCATTGAGAGCATCACCGTTGCTAGAAAGACGAAGGCCAAAGGGAACATCACTGCTTTCGCCAAGTACCCACATCCTAGAACCGCCCCGAGCAGCACAAAGGCGCGGCGAGAAGCGGTTCGGCCGCTGATTTTCAATACCAGACCGGAGGCCAGATACACCAAGCCGGAAAGGAACAAGTCGGGACTGACGGCTGCGATGGTAATGAGTACCAAGGACGTCCAGATGAAGAGGCTGTACCCCAGCGCCCGCCACACCCATTCCGGCAAAGTCACTTCGCTTGCGTCGCCAGGCACTCTGCCTGATGCACTGCAATTACGGATGAATTCTGTCAGGAAGAATTCGAAACAGACAAGCGCCCCGACGTAAATCAGAAAATTGACGAGGTGAACAACGGGGTACTCCCAGTACGGCGAAGGCTTCAAGACCTTCAGAAACAGACCGAGAATCCAGGAATAAAAAGGACTCCAATAGCCATTGATGGCCATGCGCCAGTCGCCCCGCCAGTAAGCGTCGCCGATATCCAAATAGGAAATCCCATCGGGGTTCATGGTGAAGCGGGTAGCCCACGCATCTGCCGCGCCGAGCACGATAGCCGCGCACCAGAACGAAGTCCGCAAGAAGGAAACTCTCAGCCCTCCGTAATTTGCGCCTCTTGTTGTCATCATAGGTGCTCTACCGCGGATTATTCCTTTTCCCCTGGCGCAGGTGTCTCGATGGCCATTGAGTTTGCCCCAGACTAGGCCAATAGTTCTCCAGAATGTTCATCCGCCTCGAGCAGGAACGCCTGACGATCTTTAAAGTAACGGAGCAGTTCCTGGTTCTGGGCGGAGCCCATCTCGCGCCCCCAAACCGACTGGGCAGCGTCAAAATCCGCTTCATTATAAACCCATTCATCAAGAGTATCGTGTTTTGGCGTCTAGTCGCAGAGCGTCTCGAGCTTAATAGCTGCCAGGAACGCCGCAGCAGCCAATCAGCAGCAAGCGTGTTCCCGTGGTGATCTGGCGCCAGGAGAAATCTCTGGGGAACAGGAAGATCAGCATCAGGAAGGGCAAGGTCGACGTCGGCCGCCCGCTGCCGTCTGGACTGTAGCCGTGCGGGCGCGGGCCAACTGGGGTGGTGTATACTGCTCTCGTCCGGGAGGCCAAAATGGAGGTGTTGAGTTGAAAGCATGGGGCGTTGCCGCGAATCGAACTCTGGCAACTCCGGGTCCTTTGACACCGAATTGCCGTCCCACGGAGGCATCCGAGCGGCCACGCGAAAGCAGATGGACGAAGATAGAGGCACACGGACTGGCCACGGTCCTGCTGATCGTTGGGATCTGGGTTTTAGTGGCATTCCTAATTAACCTCCGAGGTGAGTTCCCCCTCAATGACGATTGGGCGTACGCGGGAGCTGTGAAGGCGCTGCTCAACGGAGAAGGTATCAAGCTTGCCGGAAGGATCACCACGAACGTCATTGCTCAAGTCTTTTGGGGCGCGCTTTTTTGCCTTCCCTTTGGTTTTTCATTTACGGCCCTGAGGCTTTCAACCTTTGTGCTCGGGGGAATCGGGGTTTTGACCTTATACGCTCTTCTCCGAGAAGCCGATGCCGACCGTAAGACCGCTCTATTCGGGGCGCTTTTGCTGGCCTTCAATCCGCTCTACCTTTCACTCTCCTACACTTTCATGTCCGACGTTCCGTTCACCGCCATTTCCATCCTCTCCCTCTACCTTTTCGTGCGGGGCATGAGACGTGACTCGCGGCTGGATATTGCGGCCGGGTTGTTCTTTGCCTGCGTGGCATTGTTAATACGGCAGAACGGGTTGGCGATTTTCGTGGCCTTCAGCTTGGCATACCTTGCAAAGTCGGTATCGCGTCGCAACCTGTTCTTGGCAAGCATGCCCGTGGCTCTGGGCGGAGCTGTGCAGGTCCTGTGGGACCGTTGGATGACATACAGGCATGTTAGACCCGCCACTCACTCCTTGATGGCGGTCTGGGTCCTTTCACCGGGTTCCTACGCATCGTGGCACGCCGTTGAACCGTTCGCGGCCCAACTCGTCATCGTTTCCGTGTATTTGGGCCTGTTCTTATTCCCGCTCCTGCTGTTTGTTGGCGGAAGAAGATGGGCGGAGCTTTGCCGGTCGCGCCCACTAATCGTGGCGACGCTGGCGTTCGCCGTGTTCGCTTCCTTTGCGTTGAGCTATAGGCGCATGCCTCTATTCCAAAATGTATTCTATGATTTGGGGCTCGGCCCTGCCACCTTGCGGGACGCCTTCCTTCTTCGGCTGCCCTCGCTCCCCACGGGAGGGAGACCTTTCTGGTTCGTGGTCACCTACCTGGGGTATGTGGGAGCTGTGCCTCTTTTCTATGCGACTTTGGTTGCCATGGGCAAAGCACTCAAGCTTCTACCCCTTCCCACGGGGAAGAGGGAGTTGCTGGTAGTGCTCCTGGCCAGCGCGTTGATGAACATTGTTCCGGTGGCCATCCTCGGCTTGATGGGTCAGGCCTTTGATCGCTATCTTCTTTTCTTGGTACCGTTAGGGATTACCCTGATCATCTTCCTGGCAAAGGACGTCAGTCCAGGCAAGCCCCGCTTTCCATTGATGCCCCTGGCGGTACTAGGTGTGTTCTTGTACGGCGCTTTTTCAGTTGCTGGAACACACGATTATTTGTCCTGGAACCGGGCGCGTTGGCAGGCTCTCAACAATCTGATGACCGGACAGCAGATTTCAGCCCACGACATAGACGGCGGATACGAGTTTAATTGTTGGTATCTCTATGACCAGGATTATAGGATGACTCCAGAGAAGAGTTGGTGGTTTGTCGATGGAGACGATTACTTGGTCACCTTCGGTCGCGTGTCAGGGTATAGGCAGATGAAGCGTTATCCGTTTCCGCGATGGTTACCCCCGGCGCGGGGCAACATCCTGGTCCTGCGAAGAACCCCAAGCACCCCTCGCTGAGGGGACAACCTCCTAGCCATTGGCACGCGGCGAAAGCTCCTCGATCTTGCGTTGTCAGACACCTTGCCCCGATTGATCAGAAAAATTGTCGGGACCATCGCGAACGTTGTGTGGAGGCAATAGCACTCGGTATTCCTCCCCAATATCTGTTGGCCCAGTAACTGGTCGCCCCCTGACAGAGAACCGCGAGCAACCCTCCCAACATCGCCCAACCGGCCGGCAACCAGCCTTGCAGCATCCAGCCGATGGCCGCACACATCACGCCGGCGCCGAAACAGACTCCGGCGCTCGGCCCGATAGGGAACGTTGCGAGATTTCAACGCTCCCGGTTTAAATGGCCCATCCCATTTCGCTCGTAAATGGTGAAACTGTCAAGATCGGCGACGGGATTGTAATTCTCAGCGATCAACTGCTCGAGCTTCGGATAGATCTTGAGATAGCCTTCGGAGTCCAGGTTCACATAGGTGATGGTAGGCAGCGCGTCGCCGCGCGTCACAATGATGAAATGTGGCTGAGCGTTTTTCAAGTCCCGCACCAACTCATCCCGCCAGGAAGGCTGGGCCCAGAGTGAGACTATGCCCAGGTTCGAGACAAACCGGGTTGGCGCTTGATGGCCGGACAAATAATAAATCAAGCAGTTGCTGCCCCACACAAAAACGCCGTCGCTTGGCTTCGCGTGCTCTTCAAGGTAATGAATGACTTCGAATTGCCCGCGGAGAAGCTCGAACGGCAACTGGCGTGGGTAGTCCGAGTAAAACTTTTCAGGGTTGGCTCGCCATTCGCGCAGTTCTTCATACCGCATCGTCAACTTGTTAAATTCTTCGGGAAGCGGCCAGAAAAAGGCCTGCGCCATCACAATCCAAACCAACGCAGCCGCGAGCCGAAAGCCGCGCTGCCTGAACTTTCTTGCTAAAGCGCGAGAGCCCTCACAGATACTGATCGCAAGGTACGCCCATAGGGCGGCAAGAAAAGGATAGCAGGTTTGAAAGTAGTAATCATGGAAACGAACCTGCATCACCACGGCGGCGTAGGCCGTCAGGGCGGCAAGGAAAAGCGGTGCGAAGCGCCTCAAATCCCGGCGCAGCCACGCCAGCAGAAGTCCCGCGACGCTGGCCCATAAATTCCACACGCCCAAGAACTGGTTTGTCCTGACAAAGACCGAGAGCAGGTAGTGCGGACGGCGCTGAACGGCCATCGCCGCGTAGCGCGGCAGGACTTCGAATTGCACCTCCCTCATGGCAGGCCATGCGCCCTTAAAAACGATCCAAGCCAGCACAACACCAACTGCCGCGGCGAGTCCAGCCAGCAGAACCGCCACCCTCGCGAACCAACTCCGCCAGGAGATCGAGAGTGAAACCCGAGGCGGCTTCCGGTCAAGACCGCTTGTCTCGATATAAGGGAGGAAGACGAGAAAGGGCAGGAAGGCGACGGCATTGTATTTAAGCCAGCAGGAGCAGCCAAGCAAAAGGCCGGCGGCAAAGGTACTCGCCTTCCACCATCGCCCACGGTGCGTCATGAGTAAGTAACCACACAAGACGCAGGCCACCTGAAAGGTCTCAGGCTGCGTGATCCAGAAATACCTCATCTCGCCGTGCATGGAAGCATGCACCATCACCGCGACCGCGGCGCCCGCGCGGCCCAGATACGGTTCAGTGAACCGAAATAGGAGGTAGGAAATAATTAGCAGCAGGAGGATATCGACCGCCGCCGCCGACCACATGACGTTGCCGAACAGCCTGGCAATTCCAGCGTATGCAATGAAAATGCCCGGAGGCTTGTTATCCCACAAATCGCGATACAGTTGCTTACCTTCGAGCAGGCCCTGCCCGATGGTCAAGTAAGTTCCCTGGTCGCGGCCCAGTGGGAAGGTAAGAACAGGAAGCGCTCGCACGAGCACAAAGGCGATGGCGATGACTAGTAAGGCCCTGCTGAAAAGCGAGGGTTTTGCCTCGCCGGGCACAGCCGGACCCACCCCGGCAGGAACCGGCTGTGCGGGCGAAATGGTTTCAACACTCATACAGTCCGGGCCTTTTGCCGACGCTGTTCGAAATAGGACAAAAGCTCGACATCAAGCATCGTCAGTCAGTATTTTGGCCCCAAGGCTTCAGCAGCAGAGAGCGCCTTCCCGCTTCGCCCATAGATCACAAAACTATCAAAATCGGCCACCGGCTTGTAGTTTATTGCGATGAAGGAATCGAATTCGGGAAATCTCTTGAGGTACGTCTCGGAATCCACCGTCACGTACGTGATGGCAGGCACCGCATCTTGACGCCCGATGACAATAAAGCGGGGCTGAGAATTTCTCAGGTCCCGCATGAGTTCTTCCCGCCACGAGGGCTCGGCCCACAAAGAGACTATGCCGAGGTTCGAGACGAAGCGGGTCGGCGGCTGACGGCCCGCGAGGTAATAAATGGCACAGTTGGCAGACCAGACATACACTCCATTGTGGAATGTTGCGTTTTTCTCAAGAAAATTGATCACTTCGAGTTGGCCGCTGAGGTGCTCAGCTAGCAACTGTGCCGGGTAGTTCGCGTAAAAAGCCTTACCTTCAATCCACCATTCGCGCAATTGCTCGTACTGCAGGGTCAACTTGCTAAACTCCTCCGGAAGAGGCCAAAAAACGGCCTGCGCGAAAATAAGCCAAACTAGCCCCGCGGCGAGGCGCCAGCCGCGTTTCCTGAAGCTCCCTGCCAAAGCACGAGAGCCTTCAAAAACGCTGACCGCAACGTACGCCCAGATCACGGCGAAGAAAGGATAGCAGGTCTGAAAATAATAATCGTGGAAACGGACCTGCATCACCACCGCGGCCAGTGCTGTAAAAGCAGCAAAGATAATCGGGGCGAACCGCTTCAAGTCCCGGCGCAGCCATGAAGTTAACAGTCCTGCCAGAGCGGCCCAAAGGTTCCACGCGCCTAGGCAGCGGTTTGTTCGATAAAAGGCTGTGAGCAGATAGTGTGGATTGCGCTCGATGCCCATCGCCGCGTAACGGGGCATGACTTCAAATTGCGTCTCCCTCATGGCAGGCCAGGCGCCCTTGAACACAATCCAGGCCATTACGATGCCAATCGCCGCCGCGAGTCCGGCCAGCAGAAAAGCGAGCTTTGCGAACCACTCCCTCCGAGGGATGGAGAAAGACAGTCGAGGCGGCTCGTGGTCAAGACCGCTGGTGTCGAGATAGGGAAGCACGGCGAGCAGGGGGAGGAATGCGATGGCATTGTATTTGAGCCAGCAGGCGTAGCCATACAGCAGGCCTGCGCCAACATAACTCGCCTTCCACCAGCGCCCCGGGCGCGCGACGAGCGAGTAGGTGGCCAGGACGCAGGTTATCTGGAACGTCTCGGGCTGTGCGATCCAGTAGTACCGCATATCTCCGTACAGAGAAGCATGCGCCATGACAGCGACGGCGGCGCCGGCACGACCCAGGTACGGCTCCGTGAACCGGAAAAGGAAGTAGGAGATAACAAACAACAGCAGCATATCAACCACTGCCGCCGACCACATGACTCGGCCGAACAGCTTGGCGATTCCGGCGTACGCGATGAAAATGCCCGGAGGCTTGTTGTCCCAAAGGTCGCGATACAGTTGCTTGCCCTCCAGCAGGCCCTGTCCGATCGTGAGGTATGTTCCCTGGTCGCGGCCCAGGGGATCGCTGAGGATGGGGAGCGCGCGCACCAGCACAAATAGGACGGCAAGGACCACCAATGACCGGCAAATCAGCGAGGCGCCGGCGCGCCCCGGCACAGGCACGGCTGCGCCGGGCGGGGCTTGCTGCGGAGGGGAGATAGCTTCAAGATTCATGAGGCCGAAGCGGCCGGCAAGGCCAGTTATTCTGCGGTGAAGCGAATGTGGCCACGTAGGGGCGTCCCTTGTAGCCGCCGTCAGGCAAGCACCTAGGCCGCCCCTACGAATTGCGCGAAGCCTCCGACAAAAGACTTTAGATCAGTTCCAAGTGCCAATCTCTAGCACCAAAGTACCCAAGAAACAAGCAGGAAACTGCGGCTCGAATCCCTGGATAAGCTCGCGTGAAGCTTGTAGAGACTCGCCGTGGCCCACCGGTCCAAGATTCGTGCAAGCGCCGGTCGGGTGAAGGCGCGGGAGAAGGGTAACATCGCACGGCGTGTTCCGGACCGGCAGGGAGGAAGGATTTGGGAAAGTCCACCGGGCCTCTTCGCGCTTTCCGGGAGTGACCCATTTCCCGGTGGCACGGGCATGCTGCCCGTGCAGGGTCACGTCCAAAATGTCCGTGCTACATCAAAGTGAGGCGCTGCTCATTTTCCTCTTGACAAGCCAAGATAGGCATGATAGCCTATTAGAGTGGTTATTTTTGTGGACAGTTTGTCGTGGGCGGGCGCCGGCGGCGCCGAGGCGCTAGAGAAAGCGGTACGGTCCTGGCTATGGGGGAATGTAGGGAACTACAAAAAATGAAAAATAGTGGGAACGAACTCAACGAAGTAACTGAAAACAAAGGACATAACTTTTTCAAAGGGTGCACATTTCGCGCGTTTTGTGTGCAAATTACGCCCCTTTTGGTCCTAAAAGGAGCAAAAAACGCCGCGTTTTGCAAAAACCAACTGAGACTTGAGAACCCGTAGGCGAGGGCCTGAAGATGACAAACAGTCGGCTAGGCGCGCTTTGGGTTGGCTCGGTGCTGACAGGAAGGTCAGCGCTACACCTTCTATTGGGTTGGCAAGCGCTCGTGAAGATCGTATGTGCAAACTATGGAATGGGTAGCGCCAAAGTACCCGCGAGGCCAGGAAGAAACGCGGGGACGCCCCGACCGCCAAATTGCGGTGGCCTCAGCGTTACGCGAAGCGCTATAACTCCAGAATTTGGCGCAGGCCCTCTTCAACCGCACGGAGGTGGTCTGTGGAAACGATGTCCAGCCGAGCTTCTAGCCTCTCTTTTGCTATGGCTCGAATCTGGTCAACTACTGCGACAGCCGAGCGGCCTGCGCACACGACGGGAACGAGAAGAGGCGGGCTTGCCTCAGGCGATCTGGAGAGCGGAATCACCACCACCGTCTTTCTGTACAGATCGACAACGTCCGTGCTGAGCACCAGACAGGGACGAGTCTTCCTAATCTCTGACCCGAGACTTGGGTCGAGGCGCACCCACCACACTTCGCCGCGCTTTGGTGCCGCTCCAGGGCTCGCGGATCTCGTCGGGAATGGCATCGAATTCCTTCTCTATAGCTCGCACCTCGAGGTTGCGATTCGCAACCTCACAGGCACGGACAAGGGTCAGATCTCGCTCCTGCAGCTTCTCCGCGATGGCCTGAGCCAAGTAGCGGGAGCGCTGCCTGGCCGCAACGCTCTTAACAAACCGGTCAGCCAGGTCGCTAGGCAATGTAAAAGTCATCTTTCGTGTCGCCATATACACATATTACCATATCCCGTTGCCCCTATGCGCCGCCCGAAACCTCTGCCAGTTGTTCGCCCGCGTAGCGCACTTGTTCATCCGTCAACTCAGGGAAGAACGGCATACTCACAACCCGGGCACAAGCCCGTTCGACTTGCGGGAACCGCCCGGGTCCGAAGCCGAGAGTTGCGAAGGCCGGCTGCAGGTGGATGGGGCAGGGATAATGGATCGCGGTGTGAACGCCTCGACCTTCCAGAGCCGCGCGCACAGCGTCGCGCCGCTCGACGTAAACCGTAAACAAGTGGTAGACGCGTTCATCGCGAGGATCATCAGGAAGAATTTCCACGTCGGCGCCCTGCAAGACGCTGCGGTAGAGGTCGGCAATTTCCTTGCGGCGCGCGTTCCACCGCTCGAGCCGCTTCAGCTTGATTCTGAGTACAGCGCCCTGGAATCCCTCCATCCGGTAGTTGTAACCGATCCTCTCATGTGTGTACGGGCCGTTCTGGCCGTGGTTGCGCAGCGATCGCGCCAACCGGGCGATGCCGGCGTCATTGGTCGTGAGCGCCCCGCCTTCCCCGTAGGCGCTTAGATTCTTGCTCGGATAAAAACTGAAAGTTGCCGCGTGGCCGATGCTTCCTACGCGCTTGCCGCGGTAGCGCGCGCCGTGCGCCTGGCAGGCATCCTCGAGGACCGCCAGGCTGTGCTTGCTTGCGATCTCCAGGATCGGTTCCATGTCCGCAGGGCGCCCATACAAGTGAACAGGAATGATGGCCCTGGTGCGTTCCGTGACGGCCAGGTCGATAAGCGCGGGATCGAGATTCGCCGTCTTGGGATCGATGTCGACGAACACCGGCGTTGCGCCCACGTAGGATATTGCCGAGGCGGTGGCGATAAATGTGTTCGGCGTGGTAATCACTTCCTCGCCCGGCTTCACTCCCAGAGCAAGCAATGCGACGTGCAAGGCGCTGGTTCCGGAATTCAAGGCCACGCAGTAGTCAACTTCGCAATAAGCGGCAAACTCCTTTTCGAATTCGGCGACCTCTTCGCCCAGAACGAACGCCGCGTTGCTGCAAGCACGCTCCAGGGCCTGCATGATCTCATCGCGAAGGCCCGAGAACTGTTCTTTCAGGTCAAAATACGGGACGAGCATGGCGAACCTCACGGACGATCTTCGAGGAATCGAAAGTACCGTCCGGAAGGCGAGAAGTCAAGCAGCGCAAACGAAAAGTCGACAGTTGACAGACGACAGTCAACAGTATAGGGCTCTGACAGCGCCTCGAGCATGATAGATGTCGAACGGGGCGCAAAGATGTATATTAATGAGTTTGAAATGAAATCATCCACCTCGCTGCACCTTCTCTTGCTTACGTTTTTGCTCCTGGGCTTATTCCTGCGAGTCGGGGCAGCGTTGCGATTCCCAACCCAGTTTCATGCTGACGAGATCTTCCAAACTCAGGAGCCGGCGCATCGCCTGGCCTATGGCTACGGAGTCGTCACCTGGGAATGGAGGCGAGGAGTTCGGTCCTGGGTATATCCCGCCTTCCTGGCAGGCGTGATGCGGGCCACGGCCTGGATGGGCCCCGGATCCACAGGTTATGAGCGAGGAATCGTCATTGTGCTCTCCCTGATGTCCCTCATCGCCATCTGGTTCGGCTACGCTTGGGCCAAGCGCGCCGCCGGGATCGAAGCGGCCCTGATTGCTGCGGGTGCTTGCGCTTGCTGGTACGAGTTGGTCTACTTCGCCCCTAAGACGCTAAGCGAACCCGTGGCCACCAGCGCTCTCCTTCCAGGCCTGTATCTGGGAATGTATGGTGAAAAACTGGGAGAGAACCGGCGCATGCTGCTGGCCGGAGCTTTCTGCGGACTCGCCATGGCGCTTCGCATTCAGCTTGCGCCCGCAGTGGGCTTCGCGCTTCTGTATTTTTGTTATCCCAATTGGCGCAAGCGTCTAATCCCTCTCGCGGCAGGGGCCCTGTTACCGTTACTTGCCTTCGGCTTGGTCGACCAGTTGGTCTGGGCACACCCGTTCCACTCCTACGTCAGTTACATACGGGCGGACCTCGTCGAAGGGGGCCACGGCTACGGCGTGCAGCCCTGGTTTTGGTATCTGGAGATGCTGTGCGTCCACCTGGGCCCGCTGGTCTTCCTCGTCCTCATGGGGGTTCGCCGGAGCCCCTTTCTGGGCTGGATGGGGTTGATCATTCTTCTCACCCATAACTATTTCGCACATAAAGAGGTGCGTTTTCTTTACCCTATGGTGCCCTTGGAAATCACCCTGGCCGCGCTCGGTTTTATGGAAGTCTTGCCGGCGTTGAACGCACACCGGAAAAGGCCGCTGTCGTCCCGAGCGGTGGTGTTGACCGGCTTGGCGTTCTGCGCGATCAGTTCCTGCCTGCTCATCCGGCAATTCGATTGGTCCCGAAACTCCGGCGCCTTGGCCGCCTTCGATCGACTTAGCCAGGACTCGTCTCTCTGCGGACTGGGACTCTACAAGATTGGCTGGTATGACACCGGAGGCTATGCGCATCTGCACCGGAACGTCCCCATGCTGCTCTTCGGGCAGGCTTCCGAATTAGACGAGCAAGCACAGAGCGTTAACGCCATAGTCACGTACGGAAATCTGCCTGAAATGGCGGACGGCTTCGAACCTGCAGGATGCTCAGGCGGCGTCTGCGTATACCTCCGGCAGGGCCCCTGCGCGCCGCCCCGCCCGGACAATGAGATTAACTGGATGCTGTGGCTGAATGGAAGCTGAGGCGGCAACTCCGCTTCCGAGCCCTGAGGTGTGCTAAACTCTGCGTACCATGATCTCAGTCGTGCTGCCTACTTACAATGAGGCTCGCAGCATCGAAGAAGCCCTGCGCCGGGCCTCCGAAGCCCTGCGGAAGGCAGGGGAGGACCACGAACTGATTGTGGTGGACGATTCCAGCCCCGATGGCTCCGCAGACGTGGCGGAAACCCTTGCCAAAGAGGTTCCCGTCAGAGTCTTGAGGCGCCCCGGACGACACGGTCTGGCGACCGCCGTAGTGGACGGCTGGAGGATCGCTCAGGGAGACACTCTGGGTGTGATCGATGCTGATCTTCAGCATCCACCCGAAACCCTCGCGCGCCTTGCGAGCGCACTCCGCAGCCATAACGCGGACGTAGCGATTGCCACACGCGCGGGCCCTGGCGGAGGCTCCTCGGAAGAGTGGTCATGGATGCGACGGCTGAATTCGTGGGCGGCGCGCCACTTGGCGGCCTGTGTGCTCCCACAGACTTTGGCTGAAGTAAGCGATCCCATGTCAGGGATGTTCCTGGTCCGCGCCCGGGCTCTGGAGGGAGTCCGGTTAGAACCTACGGGCTACAAGATTCTGCTGGAGGTGCTAGGCAAAGCTCATTATGGCGACGTCGTAGAAGTCCCTTTCATGTTCAAGGCCCGGAGCCTGGGGAGCTCGAAGCTCGGCATGCGCCAGTCGCTCCAGTATCTGGAACATCTTGCCCGGCTCGCGCGCTCCACCGGTCAATTGCGGAGTTGGATTGGCTACGCGATGGTGGGCTTCACGGGAGCAGTGGTGAACGTGGCGGCTTTGACGTATTTGGTGGAGCGCCGGTCCTGGCCGCTCGGGTGGGGTCTGGCAGTGGCCATCCCGCTCGCGCTGCTGAACAACTTTTTGTGGAACTGGTTCTTCACCTTTAGTCGTTCGCGCGCATCCGATGAGGAGGGCCGGTCCGGGGTTCTGAATCGGTTGGCCCATTACGCGAAGGTCTGTGCCTTCGGGGCAGCATTGAATGCGATTTCGACCTTGCTGTTGCATTGGTTAGGGGTGCAGCTTGCTTTGGCTTCCTCCGCCGGCGTGGCACTGGGTGGTGTCTGGAACCTCTTCTTTAACGTTCCGGCCATCTGGCGGAGTTGGGATTCTCCTGCTCCGGACAGCCCGGCGGGCACGTGGGATGAATCAGGCAACCGCGTGCTTTCGTCGGTTCGGCACGCATCCGCCTTGCATCCAAAGCGTGTGCTGGGCGGAGTGCGGTAATGTTCCGGCGCATTACCCCGTGAATCCCCTCCTCAGTGAGAAGGGTTCGCAGCGGCAGTTCGGTTTCGAATCGATCAGACGGATCCTGTCATGTCCATCGCGTGCTCGATGGGGATTATGGCTTACAACGAAGAGGCCAACATCGGCCGGATGCTGAGGGCTGTGGTCTCGCAACGCTTGACAACCGTGAACTTGACGGAGATTCTCGTGGTTGCCAGCGGCTGCACGGATCGTACGGAATCTGTCGTGCACGATTGGACGCGCAGGGATCCGCGCATTCGCCTGATCGTGCAGGCGCAGCGTGAGGGCAAGGCTTCCGCAGTCAATCAGTTTCTTCCCCTGGCGCGCGAGAAGATCGTGGTGGTTTGCAGCGCTGACCTGGTGCCAGAAGCGGGTGCCATCGAAGAGTTAGTGGCTCCGTTTGCCGACCCCGCGGTGGGCATGACCACCGGACGGCCTGTACCCGTCAATGATCCCGGGACTTTTATGGGGTTTGCGGCCCATCTGCTCTGGGAATTGCATCACCAGATCAATTTGCGCCACTTCAAGGCCGGAGAGATGATCGCATTCCGGAATATCTTCGAACGTATTCCCTATTGCACCGCGGTGGATGAGGCCAGCATTGAGCCGGTCATCCGCGGTCAGGGTTACGAGGTGCGCTACGTGCCGGCGGCCGTGGTATACAACAAAGGCCCGCTCACGGTCGCGGATTATCTGCGCCAGCGCCGCCGCATTTTTGCCGGACATCTCGCGGTGCGGCACACCCTCGGCTACACCGTCAGCACCATGAGCGGGTGGAGAGTACTACGGGTCCTGCTGCCACGGCTGAATTGGCGGCCTCGGCCTTTTCTCTGGACCTGGGGAGTAGCAGCACTGGAACTGTACGGACGGTTCCTCGGCAGGCAGGATTACTCCAAACGTCGCGACCAGCGCGCCTGGCAAATCGCCAAGACCACGAAAGACCTCACCTCTCGAGTCTAGGGGCAAAATGAATTCCATGCTCGGCGTTTTACTGCGCATTCCCGCGTTTAAGCTCTTTCGCCGCCTGGGCCGGCCGCGCATGCTGCCGCTCAACCTGACTCTCTCCCCTTCACCCAAGTGCAATTCGCGTTGTCTCACCTGCAACATCTGGATAAAGCGGGAAAACGAACTGACTTTGGAGGAGTGGCGCAAGGTGTTGGCATCCCTGGGCAGGGCGCCCTACTGGTTCACGATCAGTGGCGGAGAACCCCTGATGTACCCGCACGTCGTCGAACTCGCACAGTCAGCTTATGAACAGTGCGGGCCGGGTGTCGTCAACATCCCCACCAACGCCATCTTGCCCAGCATCCCGGAAACTGTGGAACGCATTGCCCGGTCATGTCCTCAGAGTCAGGTAATCATCAATCTGTCCCTGGATGGAGTTGGCGAGAAACACGACTTCATACGCGGCGTCCCGGGGAACTTCGAGAAATTCGAACAATGCCTTGAACAACTGCGCTCCCTGCGCCGGCGGCGAAAGAACCTGACCGTTGGAATCCATTCCGTGGTGTCGGTATTTAACGTCGACCATCTGGATGAAATTATCGCCTACGCCGACCGCTCCGGCGCCGACCAGTTCATTACCGAGATCGCCGAACCGCGAGTGGAGTTGGACACGGTGGGTCTGCCGATCACGCCGGACGCGGAGAGCTACGCCAAGGCCGCCGATCGACTGATCCGCTACGTGCAGAGCAAACGCTTCCGAGGCGTCTCCAGAATCACGGAAGCCCTGCGGGTGGAGTATTACAAACTGGTCAAGCGCATCCTGGACGAGCAGGACCAGGTGATCGCTTGCTACGCGGGCTGGGTGAGCGCCCATATCTACGCCGATGGCACGGTATGGCCGTGTTGTGTGCGGGGCGATAACCTGGGCAATGTACGCGACCATAACTACGACTTCAAGGAAATCTGGTTTGGAGAGAAGATCCAGGCAGTGCGCTCGAGCATCGCGGCCAAGGAATGCCATTGTCCCCTGGCCAACGCCGCTTACACGAGCATGCTGCATGACCTCGCGACATTGGCGCGTGTAGGTGCAAAGTTATTACGGCGAAGGAACGGTACGCCTGTGTAGGGGCGGCCGGGGTGGCCGTCCTCGGGCAACCGCAAGGGTTGCCACTACAACTTCTCGCCAGGGAAACACATGGCCTTCGATTGGTTGGACAGATTCCAACACCGGTTAGAGAAAGAGCCGGACTATGTCCGGAGATCTTTGGCCGCCTACCGCCTGGGCATGAAAGCCAAGGGCTCCATTGTGGGCGTGGTGGTTCAGCCGGGGCCGGAATGTTGCGACGCCGCACGGAGGTTGCCCGCCGGGAAGGTATACCACCCCGACCAGGCTCCAAACCTGCCGCTGCAGGATTGCCCCCAGGGCCGCCATTGCCAATGCCTTTACCGGCCCGTAATGTCTTATCAGCACCCTGACTGATGAAACGCATGCGCGTCTTTATAACCGGAGCCACGGGCTTTCTTGGCGGAGCGTTAGCTTGCGCATTGGCGCAAGAAGGCGCCGAGGTTCATGCTCTGGCTCGAGCCACTTCCGACCGCGGCGGACTGGCCGGCGTCGCCGTCAACTGGCACGAAGGCGACGTTACGGTGCCCGCGAGTTTGAGCAATGCCATGGCTGGCGCCGAGTGGATCGTTCACGCCGCCGGCCGTCTTGGCGAATTCGGCGTGAACGAGGAAGTGTACCAGCAGGTACACGTGGAAGGAACGCACAACGTGCTGACGGCGGCCTCGAAAAGCGGGTGCCCGACGCGCGTACTCCACGTGAGCACGACGGGAGTTCTGGGAGTAACTCCCCGTGGGCCTGCCGCAGAAGGCTCGCCGTACGCGCCCACCAACCCCTACGAGCGGACGAAGGCCGACGCTGAGCGGATGGCTCTGGAATTCGCGTCACGGGGATTGCCCGTGGTCATCTGCCGGCCGGCTCTTGTTTATGGGCCGGGAGACCGGCATGTACTGGGACTTTTTCAGGCCGTCCGCAGGGGCCGGTTTTTCTTCATCGAGGGTGGGCGCCGCGTCTGCCATCCGACCTTCATTGCCGATGCTGTCGCCGGCATGGTGCTCTGCCTGCGCCACGGCCGGCCTGGAGCAACCTACCAAATCGCCGGGCCGCGCCCGGTAACCTTTCGAGAACTTGGAGAGACTATTGCCAGCGCGTTGGGTGTGAGTCCACCGCGGTTGGCGTTGCCCCGCTGGGCGGCGACACTGGGGGCGATGGGACTTGAGATCCTGGGGCGAGCGAGCGGCAGGAAACCTCCGCTCAGCCGGGCGGGGGCGGCCTTCTTCAGCGAGGATCGTTGCTATTCATGGCAGCGGGCCCATGACGAGCTGGGCTACACGCCGGAATTCGATTTGGCCGCAGGCGTCGCCCGCACCATCAACTGGTATCGCGAGCGAGGGTGGCTGTAACTGAAAACGGGATAGGGCATGTTGTCGCCCCCGCGAAACCTGTCCTCCGCGAAAGCGGGGGAGCGGAGGCCCATCGCAAGCCGGTGAAAAATGGATTCCCGCTTTCGCGGGAATGACGAGGTTCTCGAGGGAATGGCGTCGAATCAAGAAAAGCTATGAATGAAGCCTCTGTTCGCACGCCCGCCAATCCGCTGGTGACAGTGATAATCTCCACCTTCAACCGTGCCTCGATCGTGGGCCGCGCAATTCGGAGTGTGCTGGGCCAGACTTACCCGAATTGGGAACTCCTCGTTGTGGACGACGCCTCCACGGACGGCACGGAGAGGGAGGTCAGAAGTTATTCCGATAAGCGGATCAAATACATCCGCCATCGCCAGAACCGGCGTGTCAGCGCGGCTCGCAATACGGGCATTCGCTTCGCTCAAGGCGAGTACGTGTCATTCCTTGACGATGATGATGAATGGCTGCCGGAAAAGCTCGCAAAAGAGGTAGAGGTCCTTCGCAACTCCGATCCCGAGGTCGGGCTTGTTTACACAGGCAAGACGGTCTACGACGAACACGGCCGAGTCCTCCAGGTGCGTATGCCCACACTGTCCGGCTGGGTGTATGAGGCCATGCTGGACCGGCACTTCATCGGCTCGCCCTCCCGCGTGACTTTGAAGAAGCAAGTGCTCGACCGGGTGGACGGGTTTGACGAGACGTTTGTCAACTGCCAGGACTATGACCTCTGGTTGAGAGTGGCCAAGGTTGCCAAGATCGCCGTTGTGCCGTGCTGCCTGGTAAAGCGATACCTGCTTTCGGATCAGATGTCCGGGAGCCTACGGAACATCTGCGAGGGGTGGGAGCACATCCTGATGAAGTTTCGCGCCGACATGAAGCCTCGCACCCTGGCAAAACACATCTCTCGAGTCGCCATCCTGCTCCTCAACTACGATCCCCGGCGCGCCCGCGCCTTGGCGTGGGAGGGGTTCCGGCTTCGGCCCCTTCAGCCTGCTCTGTTGGGTGCGTTGTCGCTTTCAATGCTGGGAGTGGATCCTTACCGATGGGTGTTCGGGACGATGCTTCGAATATTCGACAAATTCTATCTGGGCAGAGCGAAAATTTGAAATACGGACCCATCGTTGGGATGTGAAATGGAGTCGTAGGGGGGGCCTTGTGGCCGCCCGCGGGCAACCACAAGGGTTGCCCCTACAACGAAAACACCGGGGTCATGAATACGACCGTTACACACAGAGTCCGCGAATCGCTTCGGAACCTCCTTCCCGATTACATCGCGGTTAATCTGTTGTACTACAGCGTCTTTCGAAGATTGCCGGACTTGAAGCATCCCAAGACTCTCAACGAAAAGATCGCCTGGAGAAAACTGTACCAGCATGATCCGCGGTTTCGAGTCTTTTCCGATAAGATCTCAGTTAAGGCCGAAGTCGCAGGACTGATCGGCGAGCAACACGTCATTCCAACCCTCTGGACCGGTGACGCTCCGGAAGCTATTCCTTTTGACGAACTCGCGCCGCCCTACGTCGTCAAGGTCAATCACAGCAGTGGCAGAAGCCTGTTCATTCGCACGCCCCAGGACGTCAAGAAACAGGCGACTGCGTCGTCGATTCGCGAGCAGCTAACGTCGTCGCACGCGCGCCGGCTCCGCGAATGGGGCTATCTGGGGATCCCGCCTAGGGTCCTCGTCGAGCGCACGGTCGAAACACCTGACGGCGACCTCCCGGCGGACTACAAATTCTTTATCTATCACGGCCGCGCCCATTTCATCCAATTCGATTGCGACAGAACTCGAGGGCTCAAGCTGAACTTCTATGATCGTGAATGGAATCTTCTGCCGGCGAAGTTGAGATATCCGCGCACCTTGGCGCCGGTTCCCAAGCCGCAAAACCTGGCCCGAATGATCGAACTAGCGGAGAGAATCGCCGCCCAATTCGACTTTGTGCGCGTGGATTTATACTCACCGCCTCAAGGCATCTTATTTGGTGAAGTTACCTTCTATCCTAATGCAGGACTCGAGCCGTTCACTCCCCAGGAATGGGACACAACGTTTGGCGAGCCCTGGCGGCTTTGAAATTCGAAACTCGAAACTGGAAAATGCAAATTCGAAAATGGAAATTGCAAGGTCAAAGTTGGAAAATGGAAAGCCGAAACCTGCATTGAGCATAGGTCCACGAGTATCGAATTCGCATTTTCCATTTGCCAGTTTCCGATCCCGAATATCGATTTTGGATTCTGTGTTTGGATTTTCAAATTTCGAATTTCAAATCTCAAATTGCCGTTCTGTTAGAATACTTTCGTATGCGAAAATACCTGTTGCTGGCCTTCTCCCTGCTCGGGCTCTTTGATGCCCTCTATCTCCTCTGGGTTTATACCTCACCCTCCCGGCCCATTGTTTGCTTGGGAACGGGATGCGACGCGGTGCGCGCCAGTTCGTACGCGCGCCCCTTTGGCGTGCCCATGCCGGTCTTTGGAGTTGCCGCCTACTTGGTGCTGGGGTTGTTGATCCTGGCAGAAAACCTTTCTTCGCAACGTCTGGGGCGGTCCCTCCAATACGCCGTCATCTGCATCTCGGGCGGGGGTTTCCTTTTTTCCCTCTATCTTACTTCGTTGGAGGCATTCGTCATTCATGCCTGGTGCGCGTGGTGTGTGACCTCGGCGATCGTCGTGACCTGCATATTCGTCCTATCGCTATTTGATCTGCCCCGCCCGCTCGCCCCACCAAATCCCGCGGAGGCAAGGGCGAGGTTCAGAACCCACATAGTTCTCTGTGCGCTGGCGGTGGTCCTAGGCACGGCCGCTTTTGTTCTCCTCGCCAAACACGGAGAACTCCCAGACGCGCCGGAGAATTCACCCCAAGCGCTGGCCAAGCACTTGGTCCTGCCGGATAGCCACATGACCGGGAATTTGAATGCTCCTCTCACGGTCGTCGAATTTGGAGATTTCGAATGTCCTGCCTGCGGCATCTCGGAGGAAGCTGCGAGGCAAATCCGCGCTCAGTACGGCGACCGGATTCGTTTCGTGTTCCGCCAGTTCCCGCTTACCAAGATTCATCCCATGGCCGAGAAGGCCGCGCAAGCTTCCGAATGCATCGCCGAGCAGGGCAAGTTTTGGGAGGGAGTCGAAAAGCTCTACTCCGGACAAACCGATCTGAGCGCGGACGCCCTCAAGCGCTACGCGGGAGAACTTGGCTTGGACCAGAACCGTTTCAACCAGTGTCTTGACAGCGGCCAAATGGCCTCGCGGGTCAAGCGTGACCTGGCTGACGGTCACGCCCTGAAGGTGGAAGGCACGCCGACCTTTTTCATCGGCCGGAAGATGATCTTTCGTCCTTTGGATTTTGACACCTTTGCACTCCTGTTGAATCAGGAGTTGGCCGCACGATCATCAACCACAGCCGGCGCCTCGACACCGTCGCAAACTGCCTCGGCCCAGCCTCAGGGAGGAACTGGCACTGAGTCCAGCGCAGGGTCCGGCGATCTGTTTGGATCGAGCCCGGCGGCGGGCTTCCTCGGCGGAGCGCAGTCGTCGCTAGCCGGCTGTAGCGAGGCCGAGGCCAACAAGCTACAGCCCGCGATGATTGGGACTACAGACGCTCGGCAGTTGCTGGGGTCTGCGTCCAAGCCCTTGGTGGTGGACGTCAGGCCACCTAAAGAGTACGCCGCAGGGAGAATTCCGGGCGCCATTAACATGCCTGCAGACAACTTCGTACAGGATATGAGCAAGCTGCCCAAAGACAAAACAATTGTGCTTTACGAGGGAGGGCAATCCTCGGGCGGCGATATCTGCGCTGCCAGCCGTGCCGCAGGGCGCGCCTTGCTCGAGCATGGGTTCGCTTTTGAGAAGGTGAAAGTCTATCAGGACGGGCTGCAGGGTTGGCGGAAAGCCGGCCAGCCGGTCCAGCATTAGTGACGGCTAAGGGTCCGTTGTCCGCCATCCGTGGCCAGTTGCCCGCAGTTCCTGGTTGCAGGCCCCGGCGCCTGTCGACCGGAATCCTATCCACTCGCCAGGGACAATGGGCAACGGACAACTGACCACGGACAACAGCGACAAAGGAGTCTTCAATGTCAATCAGTTCGCTTCGTAACGGTCTCCTGGCGTGCGGTGTTTGCATGCTCCTCATCGGCGCGGGATCGATGACAGGCAAGACGAAAGACAACTCCCGCACCACTCCTCCCGCCGAGGTCGCTAGTCCCGATAGGATCGTTCAGTATGTGCGAGACCGCTTCGAGGTGCCGGAGAATGTTAAGTTGACGGCGGAGCCGCTGGACAAGTCGCAATTCCCCATGTTCTTTCAGACGGTCGTTACCTCGGATGACGGCAAGCAAAAACGAACCAACAATGTTTTCATCACCAAGGACGGCCGGTGTCTCGTGCTGGGCAACGTCTTTGCCCTGCACGATGGCTCGACGGCAGATCTCATCCGCTGCCTGCGCGAGGCCGCCAAGATCCCGCCCGAGACTGATTTAAAAGTCGGCGCTTTCGACAAGACTCCTTATCCCGAGTTCTACAGATCCGTGGTGACGGCCACCGACGGAAAGCACACACAGTCGGGAGACGTCTTCATGACCAACGACCGGCGAACCGGCATCCTGGGCATCGTACTGCCCTTTCGGGAAGACGTGGTTCGCAATATGATCAACACCAAGGATATGCCGAGCCAGGGCCCCGCCAACGCTCCCGTAACCGTGGTCGAGTACGCCGATCTTCAGTGCCCAACGTGCGCCCGGTTGCAGGAATTCCTGGAGAAACAACTCCTGCCCAAATATGG
>Ga0326727_10004013_pt1 | contig 45470 bp, 42 predicted proteins | sample MB2enrmetagenome_FD_207643 | JGI IMG/M metagenome (GOLD analysis project Ga0326727, IMG submission 207643) | Lab enriched peat soil microbial communities from McLean, Ithaca, NY, United States - MB29MY | ecosystem: Environmental > Terrestrial > Soil > Wetlands > Peat | place: USA: New York... | reverse complement strand
TCATTCGAGGGGTATATCAACTTCGGCCGGCAATGTGGTTGGTTCTTTGACTGTCAACTGTCGACTGTGGACTGTTTTCTGGCGGAGAGGGTGGGATTCGAACCCACGTGCCCGCTTTTGGCAGGCAAGACGCTTTCGAGGCGCCCCCGTTATGACCGCTTCGGTACCTCTCCGGCAAAGGGACTGGGGACTAGGGGCTGGGGACTGGGATTGTCCCTGACACCCGGCACCCGGCACCTGACACCTGTTTTCTCCTCCGACGGAAAAAGTCGCGCAGAATCGCTGCGCATTCTTGCGCCAGCACGCCGGAAACGACCTCAACCTGATGATTCACTTTGGGGTGGTTGAGCACCGCCAAGGCTGAACCGCACGCACCCGCTTTAGGATCCGGCGTTCCGTAAACTACGCGTCGCAGGCGCGCCTGGATGATGGCGCCGGCGCACATGGCGCACGGCTCAATTGTAACATAGAGGTCGCACCCATTCAGCCGGTAGTTCGCAAGCTTCTTGGCGGCGCGGCGGAGCGCCAGGATTTCCGCGTGGGCGGAAGGGTCCGAGAGGCCAAGGGGACGATTGTGCGCTCGCGATATGACTTTCCCGTCCCGGACTACGACGGCCCCCACAGGAACTTCCCCCTGCAGTTCGGCCCGTCGCGCCTCCCGAAGAGCGCGACGCATGAAATTCGCGTCCCCAGTTGAGAACGTCCCAGGTGACAAGCGTCGGCTCATTGGAGTATCGTAGCAACGAAGAAAGAAACTGGAAACTGGAAATTAGAAACTAGAAACTGGAAATCAGAAACTCTTGATTTCTGCTTTCTAATTTCGAGTTTCTGCTTTCTGTTGAAAATCACAGGGAAAGGAGCTTCTATTTCGATGATTAACCGAAGAGATTTTATGCGGGGTACAGCCGCAGGTGCCGCAACCCTGATGGCAGCCACGGAATTCATGCGGAATTCCTTTGCAAATCCTTATGGGAAGCCGATTGGGCTACAGCTTTACACGGTGCGCGATCAACTCGAGAAGGACGTGCCGGGAACGCTCAAGAAAGTGGCCGCCATCGGCTACAAAGAAGTCGAGATTTATGACCTCTACGGAATGTCGCCCGCCCAATTCACGAAGCTGCTGAAAGAGAACGGCCTGGTCGGCGTTAGCCACCATTACCTGCTCAAAGATGAGCAAACCCATTGGGAAAAATCGGTGGCCGAAGCCAAGGAATTGGGTGTTAAGTACATGGTGCACGCCATACTGGACCCTCCGGAGCGGAAGTCGCTTGACGATTATAAGCGGCATGTGGAGTTGTTCAATAAAATCGCAGAGCAAACGCACCAGGCCGGCATGCAGTTCTGCTATCACAATCACGATTTTGAATTCCAGAAATTCGACGGCATCACGGTCTTCGATTACCTGTTGAAGCACTTGGATCCTCACCTCGTGCAGTTTGAAATGGACTGTTTCTGGGTCACGCATGCGGGCCAGGATCCGGTGGCTCTGATGAAGCAACACCCGGGCCGCTTCCCGCTGTTGCACATCAAGGATCTGAAGACCGGGATTTCTCCCTCGACGGAGTTTGACGCGCGCATGGGATTATTCACTGAGGTGGGGAAGGGCGTTATCGACTGGAAGAGGATCTTTGCCGCGGCGCCCCAAGGCGGCATGAAGTACTTCTTTGTCGAGCAGGATTATTGCGAGATTCCACCGCTGGAGAGTATCAAGGTCAGTTACGAATACCTGCACCACCTGACCGTCTAGCTCGGAAACTGCGGAGATTCTTCGCTGTCGTGAAAATGCATGTGCCGAAGGCACCTTGGAGTGCGGTAGCAGCAGCTACCGCCCTGCGTCCCAAGTGACAAGGCGGTAGCTGCAGCTACCGCACTCCAAGGTGCTGCGTCAGAGGGCAGACCAGCTATTCGCCTAATGGCAGAAGTTGCCCTTTTTCCAAGTGCCGCGTCACCGTGGCATGGCGTGCGGCGCGGGGATCGTGGGTCACCATGATGATGGTTTTGGAGAAATCTCGATTCAATCGGGAGAGGATATCGAGTATCTCCTCGGCGGAGTGAGCGTCCAGATCGCCCGTGGGTTCGTCTGCCATGAGCAAGGTCGGGTCGGTAACGATGGCGCGCGCAATGGCGACGCGTTGTTCCTGCCCGCCCGACAGTTGTCGCGGGAAGTGTTGGATGCGCTCCTCCAAACCGACGAGTTTCAAGGCGGCGATCACATGCTCTTTTCGTGCTTGCGAGGACAGCTTGGTGAGCAGCAAGGGTAACTCCACATTTTCGAAAGCCGTGAGAACCGGAATCAGGTTAAAAGTTTGGAATACAAATCCAATGTGTACGTTTCGCCACGCGGCCAGCCGGTCCTCGCTGATGCTCGCCACGTCCTCGTCCAGAACACGCAGTTGCCCTTCGGTTGGCCGATCGATTCCGGCGATGATATTCAGAAGGGTTGTTTTTCCGGACCCCGAGGGGCCCATAAGGCAAAGAAACTCGCCTTGCGAAACGGTCAGATTCACGTCCTCGAGTGCGACGACCTGGAAGGAATCGCGCCGGAATATTTTGGAAAGGCCTTTGGTTTCGATAATAGTATTATTCATTCAAGTAATCCATTATAAGTTATCAGAAGCCGAGTGCCTAGTGGCTAGTGCCTGCTGCGCACTGCTCACCGCCTACTGCCTACTGCCTACTGCCTACTGCCTACTGCCTTCACCCTCACCCGCTGGCCGGCGGTCAAGGCATCAACGCCTCGCAGCACAATACGGTCGTTGGGTGAAAGTCCATCCAGGACTTCGATGCGGTCGCCGAGGTCCCGCCCCACCTGGATTTCGCGCAGCCTGGCATGCGAGCCATCGACAACGAACACGACCGTCTTGCCATCCTTTTGAGTTGTGGCAGCTCGGGGAATAGTGATGATCTCCCGGTTGGATTGTTTCTGGCTGTCCGCCGGCGCCAGGAACGATACGTGGGCGTTCATCTCGGGGCGCAAGTAAGCGTCCGGGTGCAGAATTTTGACCCGGACTTCGATCGTGGCCTTCTGCCGGTTGGCCTCGGGCGCGATTTCTGCTACCACTCCCTGGTAGACCCGGTCGGGGTAAGCATCCGCGGTCACACTGCATTGCTGGGCCGGCAAGATACGGGAGAAGTCATTCTGATTGATGTCGAGCTGGGCCTGAAGGTCATTCAGATCGGCAATCGAGGCGACCGAGGCCTTGACGCCGCCGGTGCCGCCAAAGTTCATGGTGGAAACCATTTCGCCCTTCTCGACCAGACGCTCCAGGACCGTGCCCGAGACAGGGGCGCGGATGAGCGTCGAATCGAGCATGGTCTGCTCATATTGGACGGCGGCTTGAGCCTGAGCGACCTGGGCGCGCGCGTACTCAATCTGTTCGATGCGGGGCCCGATTTTCACCAGTTCGTAGTTCTTGCGCGCGCTTTCGAGCTGGTTGCGGGTCACATCGTACTGCATTTGCGTGGCATCGAGCTGTGACTGTGAGGCGATCTCTTGCCGGAACATTTCTTTGTTGCGTTTGAGGGTGATGTCGGCGTTTTGGAAGTTGGCTTGGGCCTGCTGCATGGCTGCCTTGGCGGCATCGATTTCCTGCGGGCGCGAGCCGGTTTCCAACTCGCGCAAGCGGGCTTTCAAAACCGTCACGTTGGCCTTCGCCTGATCGAGTTGAGCGGCGAATTCTGCGTCTTCGAGGCGTACGATCACCTGACCGTCGCGAACGTGGTCACCTTTCTCGACGCCCACCCACGCCACTTTCCCCACCACCTTTGAGCTGACGTCGATGGGATGATGCGCCACGATGTATCCGCCGGCAGTTAAAACCACATTGCCTGCAGCGGCGCCCTGCTCGAGCGCTGGCCGCCCGACCTCAACCTCCGCCGCGTTGCCGAGAATCCGAGACAAAGCTAGCCCGGCGCCCGCTAACAGCACCACTCCCAACACGACGTAAAGGAAGGGGCCACGGTTGCCCTTGTCCTTCTGATCCAGCGCGTCTTTTTGCGACCGGTCTATTTGCAAGACGCGTAGGTCCTTCGAGTCCGGTTCGACAGGGGCCATGGGGTAGCTTGCTCCTACCGGGTGGTTGGGGGCAAATCTAACGACGAGCAACGGACCCCTCACCCGGCCCGCCCCGGCTGATGAAAACGCCGGCTGCGGGCCACCCTCTCCCCAAGGGAGAGGGAAGTTCCAATATGGGCGCCCACAAGGGGCGCCCCTACACCGACCGCAATGCGGTCACGATATTTTCGTGCGCGGCCCGCCAGGCGGGGAAGAGGCCGCCCAAGAAACCCATAACGGCCGCGAATATCATGCCGCTCAACAGCAAAGCCGGGGTGACGCAAAAATTGAACGCCACTTCGCTGAAGGTGGCAAAATTGGTGGTTCCCGTAGTCAGGCCGTTGACCGGCAGGGCCAGCAGGCAGCCCAGCGCCCCGCCCAACAACGCGATGAGCACCGATTCGAGGACGAAGGAGAGGAGAATACTCCCTCGCGAGTACCCCAGCACACGAAGCGTGCCGATTTCTTTTGTGCGGCGGGCCACGGCCGCGTACATGGTATTCATGGCGGCGAAAGACGCGCCGACCGCCATCAAAACTGCAATGAACATTCCCAGGGCTTTGATGGGGGCTGCAAAGCGGGTCTGGCTGTCATAATACTCGCGCTCGGTCTGCGGTTTCAGGTGCAGGCGGCGGTCGTTCGCGATCTGGTCGCGGAGGCCGGCGACGCCGGTGGCGTCCGCAGCGCGAACCATCACGCTGGAATACGCGTCGCGATCGAAGTCCGTAGCCAAATCGTTCACATCCGCCCAGATTTCTGAGTCGTAAGCGGTGTCGCCCACTTCAAAAATGCCCACCACGGTCCAATAGCCCTTAGCGAACTTGACCTTGTCCCCCAGGCCGCAGTTCTGGAACCGGCCGGCGATCTTCCTACTGGCGATCACTTCCCTGAGGCCGGATTTGAAGAAGCGGCCCTGCACCATCTTGAATTCCGGGCGAAGCGCGGGGCCATCCGGCCCCAAACCGCGAATAGTCACATTTGAGCCCTGCGTCTCGCCCCGGCGTGGAAGGTTAATGAGGACAATGAGTTCTGGCGAAACCCATGGCTCTCCCTTGTCCGTTTTGGCGATGCCATGGAGGTACTTGATGACTTGCAGCGAGTCGCGGGTTACGGAACTCGTGGCTTCCGATTGCGCCCCTTCACGCATGATGAGGACGTTCAACGGCTGTCCTGTGGCCGAGAGGGAAATCTGAAGGCCCTGGGCAAGCGCCATGAGCACTACAAATACTGCCACCGTGAGCGTGATGCTGAAAGCCGTCATGAGCGTGGTCGTGCGCCGAACCAAGAGGTTGCGGAAGTTATACTTCAACGGTATGGCCATGGCTGACTATTCCCTATCATGCGAAGCAACTTAATGTCATGTAGCCTTGAAACTTGCGAATCTGGGTTCGATAGCTCACCAAGAGAGTGTTTTCGACTTCAATTTGGGGCTTAATTTGAGTTTGTTTGCGCAGAAACATGAGTTCGTTTTCAGCACCTCAAAAACTTCGGTCCTTTATTTACATTGAGTTACTGGGTTCGCTCGTTCAAAACAGTATCTTTTTTTCAATTTCCACACCTTCTTTTTTCTTGCCTGGTACATTTTGACTTTCCCCGCCGATGTTTGGCGGCGGCGACTTTTTGACAAGCATGATAGGCTACCATAAGCTGTTCCTGCTGTCAAGAAAAAAGTGCGGTGGGCATTGCGAACGCTCGATTGCCAATTGTCGACTTTCGATTAAGGATGGCTCACCAGTAAATCGGCAATCAATAGTCGGCAAATCAACTATCCGACTGACCGCAGCGCCTCGGCGATGTTGGCCTTTGCCGCGCGGTAGGCCGGCCAACCCGAGGAGAGAAGAGCTAAGATCACGGAAAGCGCCAGGCAGAATATAAGAGTCTCCGGGCGCATCCGCAGGTCGGCCCAGACCATTGAGCCGATCTTTTTCAAAGCCATGGCGTCATAGAGCAGTTTGGCGCCTCCCACCCCCACCAGAGCGCCTCCCACCGTCAGCACCAATGACTCGCCGACAAAAAGAGCCAAGACACGACCCGAAGTGAATCCGAGGCTGCGCAAAACGGCCGCCTCGGTCACTCGTTCCCGGATCGACATGGCCACAGAGTTGGCCACAATGAGCAGGACTGCGAAGGTAACGGCGGCGCCGATCATGAGGATGATACCGCGCACATTTCCCAGCATCGAGACGAAGGAGAGAAGGAAAGTTCCCTCCGCCTCAGTCTTGGTTTCGGAATCGGTGTTCCGGAAAGTCTGGTCAATGGCCTGCCCTACTCGGGCGGTGATTTCCGGGCGCTCGACTCGAATCCAATAGAGGCCCACTTGGTTCATCTCTCGCATGGCCTCGTTCAAGTAGCCGTAGTGAAAATAGAACTGGTCGTCAGGCCCGCCCGTAAACGTCCCGCGCAAGACAAGTTCAGGGGTGATTCCATAAGGACTTCCCATCAAAGTTATCCGGTCGCCGATTTTCCAGTGGAACTTCTCCATCAACTGACGGCCGGCCACGGCCGCCACGCGCTCGCGTTTGAAGGCCTCGAGTTGATCGGGAGCGATTCGGGCCATATCCAGAACATCGAACACGGAGTTCGCGTCGATGGCGAAATTGCCGAAGGAATTGACCGGCTCTTTCCAATATCCTCCAAACCAGTTCATGGGAGTAACGGCCACCACTCCGGGCACTGCTTTGATTCTCGACCCGTAACTGGCCGGCATCATGAATGTAATGCCACTCAGCCGGCGAACCATCATGCGTGGGCTTCTTTCCTCGCCCTCGAAAGGTTTTCCCAGCGCGGTGTAAACCATCGCCAGAGACGATAAGAGGAAAAGGGAGATGGCCACACTCGAAGCAGTGAGGATGGTCCGTCGCTTGTTGCGCAGCAGGTTTCTGAGTCCGAATCGCCACATAGAAAGTCAAAAGTCTAAAGGGTACAGGGTAAAGGGTAAAGGGTAAAGTCGACAGTCAAGAGTCGAGAGTCGAAAGTGAGGAGTTCAAAGTTTGATGTCGAAAACACCCTTTATTCTTCACCCTTTACCCTTCACCCTTTACCCCGCGTACCTGAGTGCATCCGCAATGCTCATGCGGGAAGCACGGTAGGCGGGAATCAGGGTGCTGGCGAGGCCGATAACAATGGCCACGCTCAGGACGAAACCCGCGGTGACGGCATCCACCTGAACGTTCATGCCCATGGCGCCCCCAACTCGATACCCCCGGATAAGAGCGAAGGCGATTCCTGCCAGCAGGCAGCCGAGGAGCGCGCCAGCCACGGAAACCGTCAGAGCCTCGGCGGCCAATAGCGCCAGCAGATGCTTCGGCCGGAATCCCAGCACGCGCAGGATCGCCAGCTCAGCGGTGCGTTCACGGATCGACATCCCCATGGCGTTTGCTACGACCAGCAGGATGGCGAAGACCATCGCCGCCGAGATGCTCAGCACGATCAGCTTGACGTTGCCTACCATTGCCAGAAAGTCGAGCACCCACTGTTCCATAGGTTGCGTGCGGGTTTCCAGCTCACCATTGCGAAACTGATGGTCGATGGCTTGCATCACGCGGGGGACGTCTTCCTCCCTCCGGGTGCGCAACATGAATGCCCCAGGCCGATCCGGGCGGCCCTCCGCTTCGTTCAAGTAGTCCCAATGGAACCCCAGCAAGGATTCATCCTGAGAGGTGTAGAAGCCGCGTAGGATCAAGTCCAAATCGACGCGATAGCCGGGGCTTCGCAAGTGAATCCGGTCGCCCAGTTTCCAACCGTACTTGAGGGCGGTTTCGCGGCCGGCTACAGCCGCGGTCTTTTCTCGAGCGTAAGCGGCGCGCTGCTCTTCAGGCAAATGCCAGGCGGTGAAGACATCGAAGAAAGTAGCGGGATCGCTGGCCAGCGCGAACAGGAAGTCATCGTGGGCGCCGTACAGGCCGTCTACCATGTTGACGGGCGTTATGGCTGCAACTCCAGGGAGCCGTGCGATGCGCTCACCGTAACCGAGCGGCAGGCGCATCATCAACGAAGTGCGCGCCGAAACCGTCAGCACCAGCCGCCACTCACTGGGCATGGGGGGATTGTCAAAAAAACGATAAATGGCGCAGAACACCGCGAGCAGAGTGATCGAAGTGGCGATGCTCAGAAACGTCAGGATGGTCCGGCGGCGATTGCGAAGCAGGTTCTTGATGACCAACTGTGGGCGCGTCATGGGTCTCGGCTCATTCTACGCGCAACGCATGGGGAATGTTCAAAAAGAATTCCTGCGGGCGACATTCTGGCCTTATCCCGTGTAGCGCAGCGCCTCGGCGATGCCCATCCGCGTAGCGCGGTAAGCTGGGATCAGAGTGCTGGCAAGGCTGGTGACGACTGCAACCGCCAACGCAGAGAGCACACCGGGCAGGCCAATTTCCAGGTTTACGAGCAGGCCGCCCCCGATTGCGTAACCTCCCGCGGCTCGGCAAATTGCCCAGGCGGCCAGGCAACCGGCGGAAACCCCCACTAAGCAGATGACCAGGGACTCCGCCGTGAGCAGCGTCAAGAGCGTATTAGTTGGGAAACCCAGGGCGCGGAGAACGGCGAGCTCCGTGGTGCGCTCGCGGATGGACATGGCCATGGTGTTTGCCATGATGAGCAAAACGGCAAACACCACGGCCCCCGAGACGCTGACCAAAATCAGCTTCACATTGCCGAGCCAGGAGATGAAGTTCACCACAAATTGCTTGACGGTTTGGGTGCGGGTCTGGACGGTTTCGTCCCGAAACTGAGCATCCACGTCTTTCATCAGGGACGGCATCACGTCGACGGAGTTGGCCAGGATCCAGAACTGGCCGGTCACGTTCGGGCTTCCCAGGACGTCGTTCAGATAATCCCAGTGAAAAACCAAGTAGGATTGCTCCTGCTCCTCTTTCGAATCGTAGATCCCCCTGAGATTCAAATCCACGCCGACGCCGAAATAGTTCGGGCTGCTCACATGGATGCGGTCGCCCACCTTCCAGCCGTATTTGCTCGCCGTGCCGCGCGCCACAATCGCCGCCACTTTCTCGCGCATGAACTGCGCCTTTTCCTCCGCCGGCAATTGCCAGTTGGGAAAGAACGCAAACAGAACGTTGGGATCGAGGCTGAGCGAGGGAATTACCGTATCTTCGTTCTTGTATCGAGCGTCGAACCAGAAGACCTGGGTCACGGCGCGTACCCCATCCAGTCTTTCGATCCGGTTCTTGTAACTGAGCGGCATAGGTTGTATGACGGAAGTGCTGGCCGCCACGATCAGTACAAGGTGGGAGCGCTCTGTCGAGGAAGCGGGAGGCGCTTCCAGGAAGCGATAGGCAGCGAAAAACACGACCAGAAGCGCGAACGAAACCGCCATGCTGGCCGCCGTCAGCAGCGACCTGCGCCGATTGCGGACGACGTTGCGGAAGACCAAGTGGTGAATGTGCATGGATCGAAATTCGAATTTCAGCCAACGTGCCGCAGCGCCTCTGCAATCCTCATTCGCGAGGCTCGGAGGGCCGGGGGCAAGGCGCTGAGGAGGCCCAGGGCGGCAGAAATTCCCAGTCCCAGCGCCACGCTGCCGTAGTTGACGCCGAAGTCCGAGAGGAAGCCGCCTTGATTCATAACGTATCCGGTGGCCGTGTAGAACCCAAAACCCGCGGCCAACCCGGCGAGCCCTCCCAGAAGGGTCATCACCATGCGCGCCGCCTTCATCCAAGTGCGCGAGGCAGAAGGGCCCGCGAAAAGCATCCGTGTTCCATAGGCTGCCAGCACCGCGACGCCCAGGGCGTAGAGTATGCCGAAGGCTTTGCCCTTTGTCGAGGTGATATGGATGAATCCATACGTCGTCTTGGCACCGAGGGCGCCGAGGATGCCTCCCAACACTGCGATGGTCACTGACTCACCGACCAACAGATAAAGGATGGCGTTTTGGCGGAAACCGAGTGTCTTCAGAACCGCCACTTCCCCGGTGCGCTCGCGAATTGACATCGCCATGCTGTTTCCCGCCACCAGCAGGATGGTGAAGATCACGGCGAGGCAGACGGCATTCAACAACAGCTTAATATTTCCCAACATGGAAACGAAACTGAGGTTGAAAGCTTTCTCGGTTTCGGTTTTGGTCTCCGCGTCGGTATTTCGGAACATGCCGTCAATCCTTTCGGCCAGTCGAGGAACGTCCTCCGGCGTGGCGGCCTTCACATAGAACGACCCGGTGCGCCCCGGCCGGTCCAGGGATTCGTCGAAGTAATCCCAATGGAAATACAGGGCGCGCTCGATGGCAACATCTTCGGAGTCGGTGTAGACGCCGCGAATGATGAACTCCAAGTCCACCGGGTAAATCGTTCCCTTCAGGGTTACACGGTCGCCCAGTTTCCAATGATAAGTTTCCATCAGCTTGTTCCCTACCAGAGCCGCGGTGCGCTCTCGTTTCCAGGCTGCCAACTGGTCAGAGGGGATCACGAGCTCATCGGCGATCTTCTCGAAGTCGTCAACATCGGTAGCGAAGTTGGCGAAGAAGTTGCTTGGGTCGGCATAATATCCGCCGAACCAATCCATCGACTCGACGTATTTCACACCGGGCAGAGCAGCGATTCGCTGCTTGTAGGAAACGGGCATGGACTCCGTCATGCTCGTGGCGCGGTGCACCACCACCCGCAGGTTTGAGCTGTTGGACATCCCCACTGTCTCGAGGCTGTGCAGGACGGCCTGGAGCGTGCTGACAAGAAAAATAGAAACGGTGATGCTCAGAATGGTGAGCGCCGTCCGCCGGGGATTGCGGACAGTATTCTTCAAGATGAGCCGGAGAGTGTTCATCGCGCTTCTCCTCGGGAAGTAAGAGTGAATCAACCCTGCAGACAGGATTGTAACATGCTTCTCCGTGTCCTCTGTGCCTTTAAGGCAGCAACACAGAGAACACGGAGGTTCTCAGTGAGCTCTGTGTTCTGTCTTTCGAGGCGCAGAGAACACGGAGAAGAAACCTTCTCAAAATAGTAGAGCTGCAAAGAATGGCGCTTGGTCGCGCCGCCGTGGGATAATTCGAGATGAACAAGGTGGGTGCTCACCATGCCGGTTGAGATCAAAAGAGCGTACGAGGCGGCCAGCGCCGACGACGGTTGCCGCGTTCTGGTAGATGGGCTCTGGCCCAGAGGCATAGCCAAAACGGAACTGAAGATCGACGCTTGGATGAAGCAGATTGCCCCCTCGACAGAGCTGCGAAAATCCTACGGCCACATTCCGGAGAAATGGGAAGAGTTCAGGAAGAGCTACCGGCAGGAACTGCGGAAGCCGCCGCGCAAAGCCCTCCTCGACGAGTTGGTGGAGCGCGCGCGCAAGGAACAGCTTACCTTGGTGTTCGGCTCCCGCGATGCCGAGCGCTCGAATGCCGCCGTGCTCGCTGAGATGGTTCAAGGTATGCTGTAGACGTGCGGGATTCCCTAGATTTGATCGATCAGCACAAGGTAGTTCAGAGGTGAAGCGTCGGCCACAACGAGCATGCCGGGCGTTCCGATTCGTCTCGGTGCTTGTCCTCCAACTCCTGAAGCGTCTCGCAGTCCCGCTCGAAATCCTCGGTACTGTAGGCGTGTTCCCAGACGTTGTGGGCCCTCAGGAATCCATCGAGCTCATAGCGGCTCTCAAAACCCAGCCACCGCTGGGTCTCGAAGGAGGTAAGCGCCCCGCAGCGATAGCCTTCGATGGCGAGAGCTTCGAGCGCCTCACGCGCCGGGTCTGGACGTTGGGCAATGTGCTTGGGCAAATCCACCGTGATCTGCATACGGTCAGTACAGCCCTGTTTCGCGGTCTCCGCCTGGTTGTGGCGCCACTTTCCAGTCTCTCCACTTCGACCCCCTGCCTTCTGGCTTGTGGGTCCTGCTTTCCGCTCCCGCCTAACACGCAGCCCCTGGCACCTCGCCCCTGTTTATCGATGGCTCTTGATTTAAGTTAGCCACCTGCCGGCGCCGCGACGTGCAGCCCGTCTACTGTCTGCTGTCTACCGCCTACTGTTTCGCCCACGTACCAGCTACTGCATCCCGCACGTTGATTCCAAGGGTTGAGATCGCGTGCATGCTATAGTGCGGAACGCATGAGCTGACCGCGGCTGGTTCGAAATGCGCTCGCTGGAATCGCGCGCGCCAATCGCGACTGAGCGTGCGGTCAGGGTCCGCCAGTTCCAACCAGCGCTGTCATGCGGACCCGACCCTCTTCGACCACTGAGAAGTGCCCTGCCCAGTCCGTGCGGCTTCCGATGGCGGAGACGGCGGCGCGGGAGATGTGCGCGGGCGAGATCAATCGCGTTCGGAACAGAATGATGCCCGAGGCGGCGGGAAGCCCCCAACGAAAAGCCAATTCACCGAAGTCCTTGTCAAAGGTCAGCAGAACCCTCTGCTCGACGGTTGCTCGCTCCAATACGCGAGTGTCGCTCGCGCCCGGAAAGGCCGTGCGAACCCACAGCACATCGTGACCGCTTCCTCGGAGAGCTTTCACCGCATCGCCGGGGAAGTTTTCGTTGGCGAGAAGCTTCATTCCGAAACCGGCACGGGATAGACCTTCTCGGCGCGCAAGACGGCGCTCGCGTAGGAAAGACAAGCGAGAATGTCTTCATGAGTCAAGCCGGGGTAATTGCGCAGAACCTCGGGCTCCGGCCATCCCTGCGCGAGCAGCTCCACCACGAATTCCACCGCCAGGCGCGTCCCTTTGACCACTGGTTTCCCAGCGAGGACGTCAGGGTTCACGTCGATCCTGTCATTCCACATCATGAGTTGTCGCCTCTCGCGCCGTGCGTCCCGCGAGCAATCTTGGCGCTCTTGCCTTATTTTATCACAGCCAGCCAGCTCGAAGTGGCCACGCCACTGAAGGCCGAGCGAACCTAGCCATGGCATGCAGCCGACGCGCTGGGGTTTATGCTCGCCTTGAGGTTTCCTCCCCGTCGGATCAGCCGCAAGGCCTTCGGGGGGGGGTCTGCTTTTAGGGGATAGGAAATATACCTGCCGAGCCTCCGGTGAAGCGCGACGTCGCGTTTGTTGCAATGCCTGCGACGGGTCTGGCGCTCAAATCTTGCATCTAAAACCTGATTCTCCCGTGCCCTTCCTGCAACCTACTAAAGACCTTTCTAGGCCCGCTTCTCAAATCTTGAATCTGCAATTTGAAGTCCCATCGGTAAAGCGTCTGCGCCAATCGCCGCGCCGGCGTCCCGCCGACTACCTACCGGATCGCCTTGGCTCAAGCTTTGAGATCGTATACATTCCATAGCGCGGAAGCTATGCGCCACCCGCCCCGGCGTTCGCCATTTCGTAGATGAGCCCTCCTCGCAATTCCAGCAAATGCGCGCTATTCTAGAAGGAGTTCACTAGGCATCCAAAGTATGGATGAGGACTTCTTCAAAACGTGGTGTTCGGCGAAAATCCACACCCATGGGACTTACCGCCGCGAAGTTCTAGGCGAGGTTTATTCAGCCCGCCGGGAGGTTGCGTCCACTCTGAACGAGGTTGTCCAAACCCACTATGTGGACCCGGAGAGGGTAAAGGAACGGATCGAGCGTCTCGGGTACAAAAAGGCCGCAAAGAGGCTCAACTCTTACCTGCCGACCACATCGCGGGCTAGGTCGGGGGACTTGGGAGAGATCCTGGCGACCGAATATGTGAACCGGCGGATGTCATTCCGAGTGCCTTTGTTCCGTCTACGCTGGAAAGACGGTCGCAATATGGCTCTTCGTGGTGACGACGTAATCGCGATTGGAAATGAAGGGGGGAACCTGCAGTTGCTGAAGGGAGAGGTAAAAAGCAGACGCAAGCTCGTCGCGACCACTGTTCGATATGCGTTGAGGCAACTGCGGAAGAACGCCAGCCGCCCATCAGGGCACACTGTCAATTACTTAATCGATCGTCTTATCGAGCTCGGGAGGCCGAAGACCGCAGCGCGCCTGGAAGATTACCTAGATATCGGAATTTCAGCACAAAACCTTCACCACCTCCTCTTCACGCTGTCAGCTAACGATCCTACGGAACTGTTTGACGCCGAGCTCGTCGATTACTCACGAAAGGTCGACTTTGCGGCGGTCGGCTTGGTGGTCAAGGATCATGCCGATTTCATCAAGCAGATCTACGAGGGGCTGAAATGGCAACCAGAAACGAGATCGAAGGCAAGTTAGAAAAGCTGACGGCTCCGGGATTTCGAGGCAAGTTGCTCGCGCGCGGTTTAGCAAGGGAGCTAATCTGGCGAGATGGAGAACTTCCGGAGGGATCCCCCGCCTTCTCGACCGATCTCACCACTGACCTGACTGACTATGGCTTCAACCTGCTCCGTTTAGGCTTGAAGTTGCGGACACAGGGTTCGGCACAAGAAGTATTGGATCTTGCATTCCGCATGTCGGCAGAAGCAATAGAGGCAACTGTCCGGAACGGCGATCCGGGAGAGCGGGCCCGCGGGTTCTATCGTGTGATGGCCGCCGCCGCATACCACCTCGCCCATTACTCCGCGCGTGCTTATTGCTTGGTAGGCAGCAATCTGGATGACATCAATCTCAACCCAGCCGAGAGGTCGGTGGCATTGCTGATGCGCCGTGCTCTCCGGCAACTCGAAACTGAGTCATGGGGTGCGATCTCGAGCGCGTCTGCATCGGACAACGAACTTTACGGGTCACTGGACGAAGGGACGATGACTGAAGACGACGTCCTTCAGACGATCTTGAATAACAGCATTGTTCGGGCCGTCAATATGTTCATATATTCCTTGGAAGCCGGCGATGTTGAGTCACAAGAACGGGCAATTGCCGTCCTAGAAGATGTGATTAGCGCGGCGTCGGGTTTGGGTTTCGTCACCCTGTGGTGGTTGAGCTACGTCACTCGCCATTTGATCGAGGACCTCTGGGGACAGAGCCTCCACGTCAGAATCACTCCTTCAATTCCTGCGAGCGATGCTGAATGGCGGCTGTTACGCCGAAAGTTCATCGGTGTTCTGTGGTCACGTGACGTTGCTGAAATTGAGCTATGGCCATCGCAACTCGAAGCCGCCAAGCGAGTCCAAGATCCCACGGACGACCTCGTTGCAGCACTGCCAACAGGAGCCGGAAAGACCCGAATAGCCGAACTCGCGATACTTCGGACATTGGCGGACGGCAAGCGCGTGATTTACGTCACCCCCCTTAGATCTCTGTCGGCGCAGCTTGAGCAAAGCCTGAGACGGACTTTCCAGCCGTTGGGCTTCACAGTTTCATCATTATACGGCGCGAGCGGCAGCACCCATCTGGACATTGACAGTCTGAAGAATCGGCCCATCGTTGTTTCAACGCCCGAGAAGCTCGATTTCGCGCTACGCAATGATGCTTCGCTAATTGAAGACGTCGGCCTGATCGTCCTTGACGAAGGGCACACGATCGGAGCCGGCGAGCGAGAGGTGCGATATGAAGTGCTCGTTCAGCGACTGCTGCGGAGGGCCGATGCTGACAGACGAAGGATCGTGTGTCTTTCAGCCATTTTACCGCAGGGGGAAGAACTGAGCGACTTCGTCGCGTGGCTACGAAGCGACCAGCCCGGGGAAGCGATCGCTTGTAAATGGCGCCCTTCACGCCAACGATTTGGCACAATCATTCAGACGGGTAACCATGCGCGGCTCGATCTACATGTCGAGACCGAAACCCCCTTCGTCCCGTATTTCTTAACCCAAAGGTTTCCGGACCCGCGAAGCAAGCGCAGGAAAGTGTTTCCGGCCGACCGTGCCGAGTTAGTGTTGGCATCGGCCTGGGAGTTTGTGAACCTCGATCAGGGCGTTCTCATATTCTGCCCACTGCGCAAGTCGGTCGATAAACTCGCTCGACTCGTCCTACAACTCAACAAGCACCTTATGCTGTCTAGCCTTTTGGATTCGGCGGCGGAAATGAAGGAAGCGCTCCAAATTGGGTCCGAATGGTTGGGTGAGGATCATCCTGCTGTAAGTTGCCTAAAATTAGGCGTGGCGATCCACCATGCGAAGCTGCCTAAGCAGTTCCTACATGCCGTAGAGGCGCTGCTCTCTGCGAAGGTACTTAAGGTTGTTATCGCCTCTCCCACTCTCGCCCAAGGCTTGAACCTGTCCGCCGCAACGGTGATTATGAACTCAATCCATCGCGGTCAGGAAGTGATCAAGGGCGAGGAATTCGCCAATGTCGCTGGTCGCGCAGGCCGGGCATTCGTCGACATCGATGGGCAAGTGCTTTATCCGATATTCGAACAGAAAAAATCCATGATCGACTACAAACTTTCGGCGTGGGGCGGACTCGTCGAGGCTGCGCACGGCAGGAACCTGACGAGCGGCATATTGCAGCTCGTCATCCTGCTTTTCCATCGGCTCAGCATATACGCTGACGCAGGTGATAAGAATGCTGTCCTGGAGTACGTCCTCAACAATTCTGATTGGGAAAGCGTTATAGCGCCAGACAAATCAGACGCGGCCGCCCTGGGGATGTACGAGGAGCAGCTTCGCTCGCTCGACGGCGCGTTGCTATCTCTCGTCGATGATCTGGACTGCCCGGAGGGCGCCATCGCCGCGGCCCTGGACTCCGCGTTGAAGGATTCGCTCTGGATGCGACAGCTGAAGAAAGCAAACCCTGATACACAAAGAGTGCTGCGAGCAATCTTGGAGAGCAGGGCGACACACATCTGGTCTAAGACCACGGCGGCCCAGCGACGCGGGTTCTATTACGCAGGAATTGGCGTGGAAGCAGGGCTGGCAATAGACGTATCTCTCGACGACCTAATTACGCTTATTGACGCGGGAGAAGGTGCACTGCGCCAAGGCAACGCTGGTCAGGTTTGTGATGCTGTCACCAAATTTGCAGAAATAGTGTTCAGGATCGTCCCGTTCACACCTGACCCGTTACCGCAGGATTGGCAGAAGGTACTTCACGGCTGGCTGGTCGGATGGAAGGCTGCTGAGCTTCAGGCGATCTCCGAAGACGCCACTGAATTCATTCAAGATGGCATCTGCTACAGGCTGACGTGGGCGCTTGAGGCAGTGCGGGTACGCGCAACCACCTATCGGCCGCAGTTGAAATTAGATGGAAGTTTGACAGCCGCACTCGATGTCGGCGCGCTCAAGATTCAAGAGATTCTCATGCTGCGAGGCGGCCTTCGTTCGAGGATTGCAGCAAGGAAAGTGGTGCATGAACTCGCGCCGACGTTTAAGACATTTAAACGCATGCATCTATGGTTGCTCTCTTACGAGGTCCAGAGAACACTCAAAGTGCCCGATTGGCCTTCGGAGGAAACAGTGGCAGAGTGGCGTCGCTTCGTACAGGGGAGCTCCTCTTCGGAGCAACTCGAGTGGAGCGAGCACTCAAAGACATTTACCGTTCATTGGGCGAAATCTGCCAGTACGCGTATAGGAGACCGAGTACGCTTATACACCGACAAGGCAGGAGCGACTCATATCTTCAGTCTTGAACTTAATCGCCTGGGCCAACTCGCCACGATTGGTTACGCGCGATCACGCGGTCCGCAAGTGGCAGTAGTCGGACCAGAAGCGAATGAGGTTACCGTGAGTCGCTTCGGACCCACCGAGTAGAAAGGCGTCCACTTGGAGGGATACGATCCGCTCTGGTGTATGTTTCACGGCTCACAAGCTGGCTGCCATGACACTGCCTGGGTACCGCGGGCGGCGCACATGTGCCGTGGTTTGGCATGGGTGCGGCCAGTGGTCGCCCACCCGGATCGGAACCAGTCAAGAGCAGTGACGAGTGACAAGTGGCCAGTGGGGAGCAATCCAAAATCAGAAGTCAGAAGTCAGCCCTGCCACCGGCGGGGCCGGATTGAATAGCCTGTGACTCGGAATTTCACGGACCATTTAGAATCAGCGTGTTGCGGGGTAGTCACAGGCCAGAAATCAGAAGCCAGTAGCTGAAAACTGAGAACTGATTGCAGGGAACTGGCCGGGGGCGGTGACGAGCGACGAGCAAATGAACTTGCTCCAAAACGGATTCACTTGAGGGTGAGTTGATGGCTTGCCGTCTCCGTTGATGAAGGCTCGCGGCCGTGCGCGGCCCGCGAGCGATCTTCGAGGGCCTTCCACAACTTGCCGAAAGGACCGGCGGCGACCCGCCGACGGAAATATTCGATTTCCTCTTCGGGCGGGAGTCCTTTGATCTCCTGGTAGATCTCAGCCTGAACCTTGCGCTTAAATCCGATACAGTCGAAGTCTTTTTCCGGCTTACGTCGCTTCATCGAAGCGCACCTCCTGCGGTGAAACGATCGACAGCAGTCCGAAACCTGTCTGATCCGTCCTCGCCCCCCAACTGACCCCTCACCCGTCCCGCGACGGCTGGTGAAAGCGCCGTCGCGGGACACCCTCTCCCCAAGGGCGAGGGCTGCAGTTCCAGTTAGATTGCCTACTGCCGACTGCCTACTGCTTTCTGCCTACTGTTCTAGTGCACGGGCGCGGTGGGGGTTGCACGGAGTTGGATTTTCTTCATCAGAAACATGAGCGGGATCATGGCGAGAAAGGTGAGGCCGAGGAGCCAGAACGTGTCGGTATAGGCCAGCATGCTGGCTTGGCGGAGGAGGTCGCCATAGACGAGGCCATTGGCCTGGTTGAGTGCCTGCACGGGGTTTGAGCCTTGCGACATGAGAAAGTGGCTGGCGCCCGACAGGGAGGCCGAGTAAGCGGGATCGAGCGGGGTGAGGTGGCTGACCAGGATGGACTGATGCACTTGGGCCCTGCGGGCGAGCATAGTGGTCACGTTGGCGATGCCGACGCTGCCTCCAATATTGCGCGCCAAGTTGATGAGGCCGGTAGCGTTATTCATTTTCTCCTTGGGAATGAAGTAAAACGCCATGACGTTGATGGGGGTAAACAGAAACGCCATGCCCAGCCGGGAATAGGCCCAGGCGCCGACGGCGGTGCGAAAATCAATCTGGAGGTTGAAGTGGGCCATGTGCAGAAGCGAGAGACCGGTAATGGCGAGGCCGATGGCCACCAGCCATCGAGCCTCGACGACCTGGGTCAAGCGTCCCACGATGGGCAATGCGATGAGGACCAGCAAGCTGCCCGGGGAGAGGACCAATCCGCTAAGCAAGGCTGTGTAGCCCATCAGCGTCTGCAAGAGCAGGGGGAGCAGCACGGTGCTTCCGTAGAGGACAAATCCCAGCATGAACATGGTGAAAGTGGCGAGGGCGAAGTTCCGGTCTTTGAGCATGCGCAAATCCACCACGGGATCGCGGCTGTATAGCTCCCAAAGCAGCGCCCCCACCAGACCGACAAAAGCCACGGCCGAGCAGCCGATGATGAAATTCGAGCCAAACCAATCCTCACGCTCGCCTTTGTCCAAAACCACCTGCAAAAACCCGAGACCCACGGCGATCAGACCCAACCCGACGTAATCAATCCTGGCCTCGCGCCAGTTCTTCCTGAGCAGGTAGGGAGGATCGAAGATCAACAAGTAGGTGAAGAGCAGAGAAAGCACGCCGACCGGAATGTTGATGAAAAATATCCAGCGCCAACTGTAATCGTCAGTGATCCAGCCGCCCAGAGTGGGGCCAAGGATGGGCGCCACAACCACGCCCATGCCGTAAATGGCCATTGCCATTCCTTGCTTGTGCTTCGGAAAACTCTCCACCAGGATGGCTTGGGATATGGGTTGGAGAGCGCCGCCGCCTGCCCCTTGCAGAATGCGGAAGAAGACCAACAAGGGGAGGGTGGGCGCCAGGCCGCAAAGGAACGAGCTGATGGTGAAGATGGCCACGCAGGTCATGTAGAAGCGCTTGCGCCCGAAGAGCGAGGAGAGCCAACCTGTGAGGGGGAGCACGATGGCGTTCGAAACAAGGTAAGAGGTCAGGACCCAGGTGCTCTCGTCAACGCCGGCCGAGAGGTTTCCGGCGATGTGCGGTAAGGCCACATTGGCGACACTGGTGTCCAGCACCTCCATGAAGGTGGCCAGCATCACCGTCAGGGCAATTACCCAAGGGTTCGTCACCCCGTTCTGCCGGGCACGGGCGAATAAATCTCTCACTGAATCCGGACTCCTAATCCTCGAAGCTGCCACTGGTTCCTTGGAAGCCTCGAGATGCCTGCTTAAACACCCATTTAAGCGCCCGTGCCGCATCGTAGCAGTAGCCGAGGTTGTGGTTGAGAGTCGAGAAACAATGCGTCTGGCACTCCGTCTTCATTTCGATTAATTGTGGAATTTGGAAGTTATGGTCGCCCGCCACCCCCCAATCGTGCCTGGCCGAGTACATGGGGAAGCAAGGGGCGAGCGTGCCGTCCACGCGGATAATGAGCGAGTTCTGTCCCGCGCGGCAGTTCCAGGGCTCGACTTTGCCGCGCATGAACGCCTTCATATCATTCAGCCGTCTCACGGAGTTCACCATTTTGTAGCCGGAGCGGTTTTTCTCGATCAGCCAGTCGATCAGGGCATCAACTCGGGGCCAATCCTCCTTCTCAATGAAGGTGATGTTGTTCTGGATGTGTTGGAAGTGCTCCTGCTCGAGCATGGGAGATTCGTTGATGTGGTAGTCGGTAGCGATACCGTTTTGATGAGCGATCTCGGTCAACTGCTGCACATCGTCGAGGTTATTCTTACAGATGTTAATGTTGAAGAAGACTGAGTAGCCGTAGCGATACTGCCTCTGAATGAGGTAGTCAAAGTACTTCCGAACCGGGGCAAGCGCCTTCGGCAAGCCGGGCTTCTCATCGACAGCGTCCACAGCGAAGTTGACGATGGCCACGCCCGCGTCCGCAACTCGGTCAATGACTTCCGTCCGCATCAGGCGGGCATTGGTGGGCAGATAAATCCAAAACCCCTTCTTGGCGGCGTAATAGATCACCTTGTGGACGAATTGGGGACGCAGAAGCGGCTCCCCACCCATGAGCGCAAGCACTCGGCAAGTGGTCGAATGCAGCCAGTCAATCGAGCGGCGTGCGGTGTCCTCAGTCATGCCCTTGACGCGATTGTCAAATGCCCAACAATAATGACAATCGAGGTTGCACTTCCATTCCGTAAACAGGTAAGCAATGATGGGATGGAAATCTCCGGGCAGCACACGTGACTTGACATAGGGGAACAACCAGCCGCGCATGGCGCGATAGACGAGTGGGAGGGTCCAACGGCGTTGGTAGGGATCGGTAGGCGAGCCGTGTTTGTCGGCCTCGAGTTCTTCGTCGGTAAGCAGTTCCGGGTGCTGCGGAAATACCGGCTGAGGCAGACTGAGCGGTTTTGCGGAAGGCGGAGGCGACAACAACGGCCTCTCCGCCGGCTTTTTCAGCAGATCGTGCAGTTGAACATCCAACCGGAAAGGCGGAGTGTGCCCGCTGGGTTCCGGGTATTGCTGAAAAACGGACATAGAAATCTCCTCTCCTCGAAGGTGGTGTGAGATTCAATGTTTAACTAAGCCCAATAGTTAAGATGCGGGGCAGCGCCAAAACGGACATTGTTTCTTGGCCGCGCCTGGCAGCCTCGACCAACTTACCCCCGAACCTTCTCCCCCATGGCGCTTAGAATGCACGAGAGCACAATTTCCTCTCCCAGTTTGGAGGAGATCATCAGGTCATACAGGTGGCGGTTGGCCCAGTCCTGGTTGAAATACCGGCGGATGAGCGAGGCGCGCTCCTGGTCCCGCGCTTCCAGGGCCAGCTCGGCTTCCGCCCGGCTGGCATGCCGGCTGCGTACGCGACGCAAGCGGTCGCTGCGGGGAGCGTAAATGAAGACGTGAAAGGCGTCGCTACGCTCCTGGAGGATGCATTGGCTGGCCCGGCCCACAATCACGCAGTTCCCAATATCCGCCGCTTGCTCAATCACGCGCTGGGAAAGCGCAACCATCGCGTCGGCATCGAACAACTCAGGGATGGGGCCGGCCATGGCGCCCCGCATCAATCCCCCTTGCCAAAGCGCGCGGACCATGCGATTCACCCAGGGATCGGGCCGTTCATCGTATCGTTCCGCCAGCTTGGGTTCGACTCGAGCGAGTTGCGCGATCCTCTCGACAAGGCAGCGGTCCAGCAACTTCCAATCGAGTTGATCCGCCAACAGTTGCGCGATGCTGGCGCCCCCGCTGCCGTATTCCCTCGCCACTGTAACTATGCGGAACATGGCTCACCCCTTACATCAGTCGACTCACTTCGTGATGATGGTCGCATCCACATTCATGCCGGGGCGCAAAACAGTTTTGTCCGGCGGAATGGGGTCGACGAGTATCTTCACCGGAATCCTCTCGACCACCTTTACAAAATTGCCCGTGGCGTTTTCCGGGGGCAAAAGGCTGAGCCGGGCGCCGGTGGCTCCTGCGATCGAATCGACGTGGCCGGTGAACGTTTCGCCATACATATCCACGTGGATTTCGGCTTTCTGTCCCGGGCGGACTTTGGCCAACTGCGTCTCCTTGAAGTTGGCAGTGACCCAGATGTCCTGGAGCGGAATCAGGACCAGCAGGCTTTGTCCGGGCTGAACGATCTGGCCGACTTCCACCGATTTCCTGGTCACCACGCTATCCACTGGGGCCACCACGTTGGTGTAGCTCAACTGTAGCTCGGCGGACTCGAGGTTGGCTTTGGCCTGCGCCACGGCGGCGACTGCGGCCGCAGCATCGGCCTGCTTGATGGGAACCTGGCGGTGGTTGGCTTGCGCTTGCTGGACCCCGGCGCGCGCCTGGTCCACCTTAGCCTTGGCGGCCAACATCGCGTCCTTGGAGATTTCAGCCGCTCTCTCTGCCGCTGCGAGTTGGTCCCTAGCCGCTCCCAATGTGCTTTCCGCCACACGCGCCGCCGCCTGGTAGGCATCAAACTGAAGTTGCGATATTTCCGCTTTTTGCACCAAGGGCTTCATGCGCGCCAGGTCAGCCTGGGCGCGGTCGTTATCGGCCTGTCGCGCGTCCACGTTGGCTCGGGCGAAAGCCAACTCTGCCGTGGAATCTTTTTCGTAAGCCGACTTGGATCGATCGTACTCAGCCTCGGCGTTGGCCAACTGCGCATCGGCGGAAGAGGTATAGCTTTGCGTGGTTTCCCGCGTCAGTGGCACGCCTACCTGGGCAGCCTGAGACTGGCTTTCAGCGAGCGCCAGCGCAGCTTTGGCTTGGTCCACTCGGGCCTGGTAGTCGCGCGGATCAATGCGAACTAGAACCTGGCCGGCCTTGACCGCTTGATTGTCATCCACCTGCACCTCGATGATCTCACCGTAGATTTTGGCGGCGATCGGAACAATGTGCCCGTCCACCTGGGCATCGTCAGTGCCCACCCGGTTGTAGTAGTAGAGAATCAGCGTGGCGATCAGAATGCCGGCCACCACCAGCGCCCCTACCAGGGCCCATCGAAACTTCGGATTTGCCCACCGGCTCGTCGCACCCGGCGACTCCGGCTCCTGCTGCGGAGCGACAGAGGACGTCTGAGTGGGTTCTTTTTCGAGTTCAGCCACATTCGATTCCATCGTACTTCCACCTCACTTTGCGTAAAGGCCTTCGGTTTGTCCGATGGCATGAGCCAAATCGGCACGCGATTGATTATAGCCGTACAGCGCTACGATCTGATTATCGCTAGCGCGCGCCAAAGCGTCTTGGGCAGTGATTACTTCGATGTTGTTGGCGACCCCCGCCTGAAAACGGTCCCGAGCCTGAGTCACTTCTTCCTGGGCCAGCTTGACACCCAGGTTGGCGACGTCGACTTCGTGCCGCGCGGACTCGAGTTGCGCGACGCCCGTTTTCACTTCCAAAGCGATCTGGTCACGCAGCTCCGCCCTTTCCCGCACGACTTTCCTCACTTCGAGATCGGAACGTGCCATCTGGGCGCGGATCCTGCCGCTGGTGAAGATCGGTACGTCGAAAGAAACTTGGAATGTATAAGACGGAATAGCGCTCTCCAGCGAAAGTCCCTGGTAAGCCCAGTCGCCCATTACGTTGATACTGGGGAGCCGGGATTCGCCGGCCGTCTTTTTTTCAAGCCGGGCAATGGTTTCGCGCGCGTCCAGAGCCTTCATCTCCGGGCGAGTCAGGAAGGCCTGTTCGAGGCTCTGGCTGGCTTCAAATTCCGGAGTCTGGAAAAAACTGGGTTGGTCAGCCAATACTATCATCTGATGGGGGTCGAGGTTGAGGAGTCGTACCAATCCGTATAACGCAACCTCCTCCTGCGTTTGCGCCTCGATGAGGCGCTGCTTCTCGTTTTGCAGCTCGACGTTGGCGCGCAGCGTATCCAGGCCGGTGCCCACCCCGTTCTTCTGCAAGTCGGCAGCTTGGTTGTAAAGGGCCTGCGCCAAATCGACCCGCGACTGCGCCGCCACCACCGCTGCGCCCGCTCGCATGCCCCCCAGATATTGTGAAACTACCAGCAGCACGGTCTGCTCCCGCACAGCCGTTTCCTGGGCCTCACTTGCTCGAATGCCCTGGTGTGCGGATTGCCAGCGCCGCCAGAGGGTCAGATCGAATATCGGCATGGAGAAGTTCGGGCCTGCCTGAAAAAACTGAAAGGGACCGCCGTGCTCTGCGATGCCGGGAAACTTGCTGCCGAAGAGCGCATAGATGTTGTAGCGCATGGCTCGGTCCACGGTCTGAAAATCAGCTTGAGGAAGCAGGCCGGCACGCGCCATGTTCCGGTCCTGTATGCTCTGCGCCAGGTTCAAGTTGGCGATCTGTACTTGAGGGTTTTGCTTCAAGGCAAGCTGAACTGCCTCTTTCAGCGTCAGCTTCAAGGGATTGGTGTCTTGCGCTCGCGCGGGCCGCACAGCGAAGAATATGGGAACGAGCAGCGCGATAAACATCCTGGCGATCGTATGTTTTGCGCCCTCTACTCCACCAGCGCTTTTCTTTTGCCCCTCGTCACAGCCCGAGATCTCTTCGATGATAGATTTAGTCATTAGTCCCGTTCCGGTCAGTTTTGCCCCTTGGCCGTGAATACTGGCCAAGAGGCACTTCCCTTTGGAGTCGATGAACGTGACACCCGCTAGCTCCACAATGACGTTCTGCCACTTCTCACGAGTTGAGCGCCAGCAACGCTCGAATTCGTCCACCCATGGACCTGCGAGCTTGCCTTCGAGCTTGAGAGTGACCCTGCCTTTTTCTTCTTCGACCTTGGTAGTGACCCGGAGCATGATTGCGATTCACCTCGCTGAGTGAGAACATGGCAAGCGGGTGACCAAAGTTGTTCTCTCGTTGGCGCAAGTTAAGTATTTGAGGAGAAAGGATTTAATTTAGATGTGGAAAGTCAGTACAGATCCGTGCCGAAGCGGTTGAGCCGATATTTCGGCACGCAGCCAGATTCTCGGCATTTCGAGTCTCGCAGCGTGTCAGCCACAGAGGCCCAGGGTAGTATCTCAGTCTGGAGTTGTAGCGGCGAGTTTACCTGGCCACGTGGCGGCGTAAAGCCGCCTCTACGAGGCACAGAGGAAGGGATGAGTCGTGCCGGAAGTCTTGTATAATGGCTCATCAAACTCAAATTGGAGGAGATCATGCCAAGGATGCGCGCAGTGCAAGTTCCGGCGAAGGGCCGGCCGTTCGAATTGGTTGAGCGAGAGATTCCAGAGCCCGGCGCCGGGCGGGTGCGGATAAAGGTTCAGGCTTGTGGCATCTGCCACAGCGACTCATTCGTAAAGGAGGGGCATTGGCCGGGACTTACTTATCCCCGAGTGCCGGGACATGAAGTCTCCGGGACCATCGATGCGGTTGGCGCCGGCGTGGCCCTCTGGAAGGCCGGCCAGCGGGTGGGCGTCGGTTGGTATGGCGGACATTGTGGCTTCTGCGAGTCTTGCCGGCGTGGTGATTTCATCACCTGCCGCAATGGTTTGGTGGCCGGCATCTCGTACGACGGTGGGTACGCGGATTACATGATTGCTCCTGCCCAGGCTCTGGCGCTGATTCCGGAAGAGCTCGATGCCGTCGAGGCAGCGCCGCTGCTTTGCGCCGGGATCACAACTTACAATGCCCTGCGCAACAGCGGGGCGCGGGGAGGCGATCTGGTGGCTATTCTCGGGGTGGGGGGACTCGGACACCTCGGCGTCCAGTTCGCGGCCAAGATGGGATTTAACACCGTGGCCATCGCCCGTGGCAAGGACAAAGAACCGATGGCGCGCAACTTGGGCGCGCGGCACTACATTGATAGCCAAACGCAGAATCCGGCGGAAGAACTCGCCAGGCTGGGCGGCGCCAAGGTGATCCTGGCCACGGTCACGAGTGGCAAAGCGATGAGTGCCACGATCGGGGGCCTGGACGTGCATGGAAAACTCGTAATCCTCGGCGCTGCCATCGACCCCCTCGAGGTGTCCGCGCTTCAACTTCTTTCCGGTCGGACCATTACCGGCTGGCCGTCCGGGACGGCGATCGATTCAGAGGATACGATGCTGTTCAGCGCTCTAGCCGGTGTGCGGTCCATGAACGAAGTCTTCCCTCTGGAGCGCGCGTCCGAGGCCTACGAGCGAATGATGAGCGGCCAAGCGCGGTTTCGAGTTGTTCTGACAACAGGCCTTTAGGTACTGCCGGTTTTCGTAGCGGCGGGCTTCAGCTTGGCAATGCTGATGCCCGCCTAAAGGCGGCCTCTACGTTATTCCCGTCTAGGCGAGCACCGAGAGGCTGCTCGAGCCCGACTGTGTCGACGTCTGCGTGGAAGACAGTCCTCCACTTTGACTAAGCTGCTGCAACTGCTTTTGCAAGCTGCTGAATAGCGACTGAGCGGTGGAGAGGTCGCCGGATTGCAGTGCCTGACCGAGTTCCTCAAATAACTTGCTGATTGTGCTCGACCCGCTCCCGCTGCTACCGCTCTGGTTGATACCCTGCATTTGCGCTGCTTGATTTTGGAAGTCTTGCTGAATCGTCGTGTAGTCCTGCTGCGCAGCCGAAAGATTCCCGGCCTGGAGATCTTTGGAGAGCTGGCTGAAGGCCTGGGCGATTGGACTGTTGCTTTGCGCCGACGAGGTTGAACTGTTTTGCGGCAAGAATTGCTGTAAGGTGGAAAAATCTGATTGCGCCGCAGACAGATTCCCAGACTCGAGATCCTGGCCGAGTTGCTGAAATTCTTGCTGAACCTGCTTCATGTTGTTCTGGAGGCCCTGGGCGCTGTAATCAAACAAACTGCTGCTGGAAATACCGGATACTGACATCGCTATCTCCTCTCATCGTAGGTATTCATCCTCTGGTCTCATCGGCACTGATCTGGGTGAGCTTCAGTTGCCGCGACTCCTCCAGGAGTGGAACAGGTTTGGTGCCAAATGCGCCCTGTTCCACAAGCAGCCGAATCGGCTCATTTGACAGGGGTTAGCCTGTTGGATTCTGAGTGTGCTTTTTCGACACGGAAGGAAGGGGCAAAGCCTGCCCGCGCCTTGCCCGGCAAACCCTGCCTACTGCCCACTGCCTATTGCCTACTGGTTTCTTCGCTCACGGCGTAGTAACCGCTGCGGGAATACACGGTGTATTTCTGATCGTTGGAAGGGGCCGCGATGCGAATTTCGATTTCCCGGAAGGAGCCGTCGCGCTGATGGTTGGTGCTGTAGTAGCCCAGGCTATAGCGCTGCCTCAATCGAGAGATCGCGGTGGCCATGGCTGAGCGGATGGAGTTAATGTTCCTGGCGTCGATAACCTCTCCTCCGGTCTCGTGGGTGATCTTAGGCACCGACACGGCGCGGAAGATGGGAAGAAGCACGTACATCGAATGGGGGTGCGAGCCTTCCTCGACCTGTATACTGTAGATCACCGCTTCGGACTCGAGCGCCTGGCGAATGACGCGCTTTTCGTCGCAGTAACCCTTTAAGGTGTTTTCATTGTCGGAAACCAGAATGATGGCGTGACGGCGGTCCGGCGCGGCGCGAGAGAGGTAAAGGGCGGCCTCGTAAAGGGCGTCGGGAATGACGGTTCCGCCCCCAGGACGAATAATGTCAATCGCGTCTGCGATGCGTCGCCGATTCCGCGTCAGGCCTACCAGCATCTCGGCCCGCGCGGCAAAATCGAACAGAGCCACCTGGTCGTCCGGCTTGAGCGTGGAGAGCGTCTCGAAGGCCACGCGATGCAGTTGCTTCAGAACCGGACCCATGCTTCCACTGCAATCCAACACGAGGGCCACAGCCAAGGGGAGTTCGTCGCGGGAGAAATAAGTGATCTGCTGCGCGATGCCGTTTTCGAACACGCCAAAATCCTCGCGCCGCAGGTTGTTGACAATGCCGCCGTCCTGGTCGCGCACGGTGGCCTCGACCAAGACCAGATTCACATCTGCCTTGAGCCTGAACCTATCCGCTTCCCCCGCCGCCGCGAAGGTTTCGGCGAACGGCGCAACCGCAGTGGGCGCCAAGGTTTGCGCCCGCTTCGCCGCTTCCGCCGCACTGATTTTCGGCGTGCCTTCTGATGTTGCATCCGGCAATGCTTCAGCCGGGATATCCCCGGGTTTCTTGGGCGCGGCAGCATGGTTTGGTGGAGGTGCAGCCGGGGAGTCAGGCGGAGGGGGTGGAAATTGACCGGGAGCCATCTGGAACGCGGCCAACGCTAGAGCGAGAACAGCGACAGTGTGACACCCAAGCCCGCTTTTCATTAGCGTCCTGTATGCCTAAAGGATGCGGAAGAACAAGCAAGCGTTGCCATCCTCCATTCTGAACAGTCATGCCGGCCTAAAGGTCGGCACTAGGAGAAAGAGGCATAGCGGTACTGCGGGCAGGATGCCCGCGCCCCCCCCCCGTGCTCCCCGGCCGCATTTCACAATTTACCATTTGCATCTATAATCGCCGGTGGACGTTCCTGGGGGTGGTTATGCGCAGGCCAGTCGGCTGGAGTCGGATTGGTGCGGGCACGATCACGGCGAAGTCAGCATTCCGGGCATTCGTCCTGGCGGTGGGTATTGCGCTTGCGGCCACGCGTGCCTGGCCACAAGCAACGTTCAAGGCAGTCACCGACAACGTGAGTTACAACGTAGGCTCGGAAGTTCGTCTCAAGGTGATTCTGCCTGCTTCCGAACATCCCGGCCCGGCTCCTCTCGACATCTTCGCCAACCTTCGCTACGCAGGAGAAGAGAAGTTCTTGGAAGATAACAACGTCGAGATAGCCCGCAGCGTGACGCCAGGCGGGAAGGAAACCGCGACCGAATACCACACGCTGTGGAAGATCCCCGAGGATGCAAGAACCGGGCGTTACGAGGTTGTCGTTACTCTGAGCGATTCTCAATCGCATGCCTCCGTTTCCGGCGGGCAACCCTCGCTTCAAACCTCTTTTTCCGTCTACCGAAAGCTCGTGAAGATCGAAAGAATACAACTGAACAAGACTTTCTACACTCGAGGCGATGCCGTGGCCTGCGAGGTCGGTCTCAAGAACCTTTCAGGGCACACGATCAGCAACCTGCGTGTCGAGTTTTCCGACCGCTACTGGCCGTGGACTGCACAAACCTCGGAGCGGGCCGGCGTAGATGTGGTAACAATTGGCGAAGGGCTCTCCCTCGGGGCCGGGGAAGAACATCGTCTGCAATCCGCCCAGGCCGCGGTTGCCAGGGAGGTACAGCCGCCTTCCGAGGGCAATGCTGCTGCTGTGAAGAAGGTAGAACAACCTTCGGTTCAGCAGTACGCGGTGGTAGTGTGGGACCGTGAGCGCCGGAACATCTACGACATTGCGTTCAGTTCCGAGGTCTTCATTCAACCGGTCGGAATCACCGAGCCGAAACCGTATCCGTTACAATACGTCTATCCAAGCCTCGACGACGTCAACCTCACCGGCTATCGGCACTTCTATCCTCCCTCCCTCGAGTCAGCGTCGATTCAAATCGACCACCAGCACACAATGTATTCCTTGGGGAGCCAGCCGACGTTGCGGTTCTCGGTGCGCAATCCCACGAACGTCCCTTGGCGAGGAGTGAGCATCCGCGCCCGCTTGCTCGATCCCCAAGGCAAAGAAGTCGCCGCGAAGGTGGTTGCCGCAGGAGTGACCGTGGCGCCTGGAAGCTCGCCGCTGGTGGAGGAGACTCAATTCTCGCTCCCGGCGGGCCAAAGCGGGATTTTCCGGGCACAGGTGGAGGTCAATGACCCGTCCGGGGAGACGCTGGCAACGGGCGTTCTCGAGCTGGCTGCCAATCCTCTGCCGCGTTCGATCTTGATTTTCTGCGCCCATCAGGATGATGAGGGGGCGCACGCCGGGATTATCCGCGCCGCGGTGGAGAATCACATCCCCATTCACTTTGTCTATATCACCTGCGGCGATGCCGGCTCCTGCGACCGATATTACGAGCATTCCTGCCGGCCCGACGAGGCGCTGAAGTTTGGCGCTCTGCGCATGGATGAGGCGCGCCGCTCGGTGGGCCACCTGGGCGTGCCTGCTGAGAACATTTGCTTTCTCGGCCTGCCCGACGGCGGCTCCGGCCAGATTTGGTATGACCACATCCGGGCTTCGAACCCCTATCTGTCCGTGCTGCTCGCTACCGAACATGCGCCGTACGAAGGCGTCGCTGAGCCCAATCTCCCGTACGCGCGCCAAGCCGTGGTCGAGGCCGCCGAGCGATTCATCCGGGAGTTTCGACCCGAGGTCATCTACACGGGACACCCGGACGAGCGTCATGTGGACCACCGCACCAACAACTGGTTTGTGGTTAAGGCCCTCCAGGAATTGCTCCGCGCTGGCGAGGTTCGGCCTGACCTAACGTTGCTGACTGACCAGGTTTACGGGCCGGGGCCACAAGCCCATGCACCTTACCACTACCAGAAACACGTCCTGAGCGTCTCCGGCGACGCGATGGCCCTCGCCCAGGAAGCGCAATGGTACTATCAATCCCAGGGTGGCAACCGCGCGCTCGGGCGCCTTCGCACTTTCGACAAGTTGCGCCGCGAGGAAGTCCACTGGCAAATCCTGGACTGGAAGGACCATGAGGGGTGGAATGAGAAGCAGTGATTGTCCGTTGTCCGTTGTAGGTCGGTCCCGATGAGCGACGACGGACCACGGACAACGGACCGCTGACCACGATTGAGAATCTGAATGACTGAACCCGAGAAGCCTCAGGGATTGGAGACTGTGCCAAGCGAGAATCGCCCCTCGGACGAACAATCCCCCACTGAACCCTTCCCCTGCCCGGCCTGTGGGCAACTGTTATCGCCCTCGTGCCGAGTCTGCGTCGCCTGCCATCACGCGATCGATCCGGCCGAGATTCGCAAACCTGGTGCGCTCCAGGCGGTTGAAATACCGCCGCCCCAGCAACTCGAACCTGTGCGCTTCTCCTGGCGAACTTTTCTGATCGTATTTGCTATTTCCGTGGCCGGGGAGTCGTTGCTTCAGCGGTTTATGAGCCCGATGAAGGACCAGCTCGTGATGGGAGGCGTGCAAATCCTCTGCTCCATCTGGGTTCTTTACGATGCCTCGCAAAAGCGCCTACCCAAGCCTCAAAGGTGGGCGTTAGGCACACTGCTGCTGTGGATTGTAATTTTTCCCTGGTACCTGGAGAGGAGAAGGCGGCCTACGCAGCCTTGCCCGTTCATCGAAGGGCCGGTCAAACGCACAACCCTGGCGGCGCTCTTCATCCTCTTGGCTGTTTTGTTTTACGTGATTTTCAAATACGCCCCACCACGATGAGACATATTCCTATGAGCGCAACACCTGCTCTAGGCGGGCGTCCATTTCTTCCTCTTCAATCAACTCGCCCCGGTCGGCCTGTGCAATACCCTTCCGCACGGCGGCCCGAAAGCGGGCATCCTCCTTTAGCAGACGCAAGGCAGCATCCTTCACCAACCGTTCGGCATCGGTGCCTTCCTGGGTGGCGATCTGCGCAAGCTGCGCTTCTTGCTCAGGGGTGAAATGTAATACCATGGCCTTCAGAATAATGGAAAAGCTTCGCCTCAGGCAAGTTCCAAGTTGGACCCTTTGTGGTTTTAAGTGCTTAGCGCGCCCCGAGAAGCCTTGCAGATGTAAATCTCAGCCTTGAGGCCGAGGGCGTGGTGGTATCCCCGGCGGACGGCCTCGGCGAAAGCCTCAGCGGCTTCCTGGCGGACCAGGTTCACCGTGCAGCCACCGAAGCCCGCGCCGGTCATGCGGGCGCCGAGAACACCGGGTTGTTTCCACGCCACCTCGACCAACACGTCGAGTTCCTTGGAGCTGACCTCGTAATCGTCCCGCAGGCTGACGTGCGATTCGTTCATGAGCTCGCCAAAGCGCTCGAGGTTGCCGGCCTCCAGAACCGTGACCGCTTCCAGAACGCGATAGTTCTCGGTAACCACGTGGCGGGCTCGGCGGAACAGAATCTCACTTAGCGCCGAACGCACCCCCTCGAGGTCCTCAGGCGTCAGGTCGCGAAGCGATCTTACTGGCAGACCAGTAGCAGCAATCTGAGCCACTGCCTCCCGGCACTGCTTCAGACGAACCTCGTATTCCGACTGGGCCAGGGCGCGCTTCACGCCGGAGTTACAGACCACGATCTTCACGTTGCCGCGCAGAGGCACGTGCCGGTAGGAAAGTCCGCGGCAATCAAGGAAGAGCGCGTCGTTCTCGCGCCCCAGCGCGCAAATGAACTGGTCCATGATTCCGCAGGGTACGCCCACAAACTGGTTCTCCGCTTTACGAGACAGTGTGATGAGGTAAATCGGATCCAGCCTGAGGCCGAGGAGGTTGTTCCAGAATGCCGCCGTGCCCACTTCCACGGCCGCCGAGGAACTCAGGCCGGCTTCGCGCGGCACGTTGCCGCCGAAAACGATGTCGGCGCCCGTAAGCTGATGCCCATCCTCCTCGAGGTATTTCGACACGCCGCGAATATAATTGCTCCAGGAATTCTTGTTATCCTTTTGGATATCATCCAGGCTGAATTCGACAGAACCATTGAAATCAACGGAATGTAGCCGGACCCGCCGATCGTTCCGCTGGCGGCCCGCGAAGTCAATGCTCCGGTCAATGGCCGCCGGCAGAACAAAGCCGTCGTTGTAATCGGTGTGCTCGCCGATAAGGTTCACGCGCCCCGGCGCGCGGACCACCACTTCAGGAGTAGTGCCGTAAACTGCGCGGAAACGTTGCTCAATCATGGAGTCTCCCGAGGTAATAAGCAGTAAGCAGAAAGCGGAAAGCAGTAGGCAGAGAACGGCGTCGTTGGGCGCGCACAGGTCATCGTTTCCCCATTAAACAAGGCAGAAGGCAGAAACCTGAATTATGCCGCAAGTTGGGGAGATGGCGCAAACCTTTCGCCATGTTCAATCATGCTGCCCACTTCTCCACCTCCTCACGCCGCACCGGTGGTACGTTGCGCAGCTCCGCTCCCTTCTCCTCCGCCAGCGAGTCGTTGAGAAAGGTACCCGCGCCTGTTTCGACTCCGGCCAGGTACTTCAATTTCTCCTTGCTGCGATGAGGGGGGTAGAACTCGATGTGGAAATGGAAATAGGGAAAGTTCCCTTTCGTGGGCGCCTGGTGGAGGAGCATCATGTAAGGAAAGGACATCTGAAAAAGGTTATCGTATTTCAGCGTGACCCACTTCAGAATCTCGGCGAGCGCGCGCTCTTCGGAGGGGCGGAAGGCATCCAGGGCGCCTACATGGCGGCGCGGGTAGATGTGGACTTCATAAGGCCAGCGCGCATAAAAGGGCACGAAAGCTGTAAAAGACTCATTCTCGGCGACGATGCGCCGCCCGTCACGACGTTCCTTCTTGAGGATATCGCAAAACAAGCATCGGCGTTTGGCTCGAAGGTGCGCGCGCGCTGACTCCAGTTCCCGCCGGAGGCGTGGAGGGATGAACGGGAAAGCGTAAATCTGCCCGTGGGGATGAGGCATGGTGACGCCGATCACCGCTCCCTTATTTTCGAAGATCAGAACGTAGCGAATGCCCGGAGTAGCCTTGAGCTCAGTGAAGCGCTTACGCCAGATCTGTACGAGCTTGACAATGTGGCTTAGCGGAAGTTGCGGCAGGGAGAGATTATGGTCGGGATGGTAAAGCACCACGTCGCATTTGCCACGCGAGCGCGCCACGCGATAGAAGTCGTCGCCCTGGATGGCAGGCTCCGGGGGTGGAATGGAAAAGGCGGCAAAATCGTTCGGGTAAATATAGCAGTCGTAGTGGTCCGGAACCTTCCCCGAGCCGGGGCAGAAGGGGCACCAGTCTGCGGGCATCTGGGGCCGGTCCTGACGATGGGAAGCCGTCGAAACCCACTCACGAAGCGTAGGATTCCAACGGAGTTCAGTCATGAGGCCTCACGGCGTGAAGCCCGGAAGGCGAGAATGACCATGAGCAGTCCGAAAACGAGCATCGCCAGGCCCCACCAAATATCGATGTTTACTCCCATCGAGCTTACAAACATGGCGGGATCCGCTATCAGTCCGTAAACGATGAGGACAGCGCCGTAAATCGTGAAGATGATGCCAATCGGCCAGCGAATGTCTAAACCCATGGTTATCACCAGAAAATGATATTCAGCACGAGGCAAAGCGCGAGAATGCCGATGGCAAGAATGCCGGGCCTCTCATACCAGGGCAGATCCTGGTTTCTCGGCTTTGGTGTCAGAGAGTACACAAGCCCTACCAACTCATCTTCCTTCCGCGGTTCGGTAAAACTGGTCACGAGTAAGGTCACCACCACGCAGACTGAGAACGCCCAGATGGCCTGATAGAAATTTGCCGCCATATCACTGGGGTACTTAATCACATGGTAGTGGTAGAGGGAGTAGTGGGTGGCGGCGGCGAGGATACCGGACAGCAAGCCCCAGAAACCGGAATGGGCGCTGGTGCGTTTCCAGAACATTCCCAGTAGGAAGGTGCCGAACAGGGGGGCGTTAAAGAACGCGAAGAGAAGTTGGAGATAGTCCATCAGGTTGTTGAACCTGAGAACAATGAAGGCTGTGCCGATGCCCACCGACACGGCGAAAACGGTTGCGAAGCGGCCCATCTTGAGATAATGACTGTCCTGCTGGCCCGGGTTCACGTGCGTTTGGTAAATGTCGAACGTCCAAACTGTGTTGAAAGCCGTAACGTTTCCAGCCATGCCGGACATGAAACTGGCGAGCAGCGCCGTCAACCCGATACCCAAGAGGCCCGAGGGATAGAACTTGCCCAGCATGGCGGGGAGCGCATTGTCGTAGCGGCCGTTGAGATACTTGGTTAGATGGGGATCAAGCGCGATGGCGACCAAGCCGGGAAGAACTACCATCAGCGGGAAGAACATCTTTGGGACGGCTGCGATGAGCGGCGTGCGCTGCGCGGAGGGCATATCCCTGGCTGCCAAGCCGCGCTGGACCACCAGGAAGTCCGTACACCAATAGCCGAATGAAAGCACAAAACCCAGCCCGAAGATGGTGCCAAACCAGTTAATCCCCATGGGATTCTGGGAGGCATGCCAGATGTTCGCCCAGGTGTGCGCATAACCGGGATTGGGCAATTTCGCCTGGAGCCCTGCGAATCCACCCACCGCCTTCAACCCCAGAATCGCTAAAGGAAGGAACCCAAACACGATGAGGAAGAATTGCAGGACTTCATTGTAAATTGATGAAGTCAGCCCGCCCAGATAGATATAGATCGCCACCACCACCGCCGAGGCAACGACGCTGGCGCCGAACGGCCAGTGCAGCAAGCGTTCAAAGAGAATGGCCATGGCATAAAGGTCGACGCCTGAAACCAGCAGCGTCATGACCGCGAAGGAAAGAGCGTTCAGCGTCCGCGTCTTCTCGTCGTAACGTTTACGCAGGTACTCGGGGACGCTGCGCACCTTGCTGCCGTAATAAAACGGCATCATGAAGACGCCCACGAAGCACATGGCAGGCATGGCCGCGAGCCAATAGAAATGGTTCACGAACATTCCATACTTGGCGGCGTTGGCGGCGTGGCCCATGACCTCGAGCGCCCCGAGATTCGCGGACATGAAGGCCAGGCCGGTTATCCAGCCGGGGATTGAACGCCCCGAGAGGAAGAAATCCTCGCTGGTTTTCATCCGGCCTCGAAGTGCGAAGCCGATTCCCAGGACGAAGAGGAAGTAGATGATGATGATCGCGTAATCGACAATATGGAGATGCATGTTATCTCACCGAAGCGCGCATTATTATCACAGTCAACGGCAAAAGTAAATGAAAGATCGGACGCTTCGTCCGCCTGTCACTGCACTTGTAATGTCAGGTTCACCGAGTGGCTAAGGTTAACGCTACAGGACGTGCACGCGCCCGTTAGCGTGAGGGTGTATGTGCCTTGGGGAGTGCCGGAGCTGGTTGGAGGCGGAGCCACGCCGCCGCCGCCACCGCCGCACGCCACCATTGCCAGCGCCACCAGGAAGAGAGCAGCGCAAATAGCCAACCCGATCCGGCTTCGTCCCGTTCTCGGATGCGCCCGGTTGCGGATTGCCAAAGCCGAACTTCCAGATGCGAGGAGAGCGATTGTCCAGAGAATCCAAAGCCGTGGCGAAATGACTTCTGGCTCCTGACTTCTGACCTCTGACTTCCGATTTCTGCATTCCGAGCACGGCCTCATCTTTTGTCAGGAAGAGTGTGTACCCCCGACCCCGCGAGACGAACTTCACGCGTGGGTCAGTTTGACCTAGGTTGGTCTCGAAACTTAGCGGGAGTCCGGCGCGCGCAAGGCGCAGCCGTGCGGTGGGCGTGGCGGCAACAAGGGTGCGGTTGGAGCTATTCTTAAGGCCGGCAACAGAAAAAAGGAAAAAGGTGACCGCGAGTGCTGAGGCGCGACGGAGACTGACCAGCGCAAAGGGGGACATCCAATCCTCTTGCCATGCCACAGGAATCCGTAGTCACTCTGAACCTCACGGTCACCTGTTCCCTAACTTCCAATGCCACCGGAGCTAGCGGTCAATCCGGCCCGGTGACTCTGTCTCGCTGTTTTTATCGGCCATCGAGCATATTTCTTAACTGTGGATCGCAAGTAGCACAGCCACTCTTGGCTGTGCCTGAAGCCAGAAGTGGCTCAGGCACTCTTGCCTGTGCCTGAAGCTGAAAGTTGGGTGGCTTTCAGTTCGGGAGGCAAAGCGGAGAGACCGGATGTCTTACGAACTCCCGATCAGGATTCCGGCGAGGAACACCAGCACCCCACCTACCACGACTTGGAACGCCGCGGCGAGGAATGGGGTATCCATGTAGCGGTGACGCACGAAGCTGATGGCCGCGAGCTCAACGGCTACGACCGCTACTGCGGCGCTGATGGCGATCCTGAAGTTAGAAATCAGAAAAGGCAGGGTGTGTCCGATGCCCCCACAAGTGGTCATCAGCCCGCATACAAGTCCCCTCACCCAAGGGTGGCCGCGCCCGGTGAGCGAGCCATCGTCAGAGAGAGCTTCGGCGAATCCCATGGAAATCCCTGCCCCAACGGAGGCGGCAAGGCCAACCAGAAAAGCGTCCCAACTCTTGTGCGTGGCGAAGGCAGCGGCGAACAGCGGGGCCAGAGTGGAAACCGATCCGTCCATCAGTCCCGCCAGGCCCGGCTGGACGATTTGCAGCACAAACAGGCGGCGCTGCACGGCTTCCTCTTGCTGGCGCGTTTCCGGCGTGAGGTGCTTCATCTCGAGTGACTCAGCCAGGGCAGAGTGTTTGCGCTCGACCTCCGCCAGGTCGCCCAGCAGTTTCCGAATGGAGGCATCCGTCACTCTTCCCATGGCACGCTCATAGAACCGCCGGGTCTCCAGTTCCATGATCTCCGCTTGCTTCCTGACCACATCGATGCCCAACGGCCGAATGAGCCACACGGGGCGCCTCTCCACGAATCCCTTCACATCCTGGCGGCGGATGAGTGGAATATGCTCACCGAAGCGCTGCCGATAAATCTCGATCAGGCTGCGGCGATGCCCGTCTTCCTCCTTCTGCATCTCTTCGAACATCGCCGCCGTGGCAGGGTAACTCTCGCGCAGCCCATCCACGAAGTCGCCATAAATGCGCCCATCTTCCTCCTCCAACCCGATGGCCAGAGCGAGGATTTCGCGTTCGGAGAGGTCTTTGAAGTTTCGCGCCATTAATCTGCCTCCGGGAATGCAAGGGGTGGAACGCTGCAATCTACGCGCGGGGCGGAGCCTGTACCAGGGTATCTGGGCGCAGGGCGCCTCGCCGCTTCCGAAACCAGCCCTCGGCCATAAAAGTTAACACAATTCAATGCGCTTTGGAGCGCGGGTGTCCCGCCTCGCGATGTAGGGGCGGCCCTTGTGGCCGCCCGGGCAACCACAAGGGTTGCCCCTACGACGCGGGCAGGATGCCCGCGCCCTGGAGTTTCTACATTTCGGGGTGACGGCAAACCCATTTCCAAAGCGGCACATCTCACGCGGCTTCGCCGCCTGCTCTGCGGAAAGGCTCCGCCTTTCCGAGGCGGCCCCCCACCAGCCATTCCGGCGAGGCTACGCCTCGCCGACCCCCTCATCGAGGTTACCGTCAGGCGATTTTCTTCTTGCTGTAGCGGCGCTCTCTGAGCGCCGGTAATCCTTGAGAATTCAAGACCGTCGTTACAAAAATCAAACTGACCCACTACGGGGAGCCATGAGAATGCCGGAGGCGCAGCCTCATAAAAAACAAATATGGGACGACCCCGGAAAGGCGGAGCCTTTCCGCAGAGCGTGCGGCGAAGCCGCTCACCCCGCTACATCACCCCGTATCTCGAACATTGGGAATTGGCGTATACTCTTCTCACTTCATGGAGTAGCGGCGGCTTTACGCCGCCAGTTGTGACGTCAGATGGCGGGCTAAACTCGCCGCTACAACTTCACCATTGGGGAGGGTTTTATGGATGAGAGAACTGGTTCTGGCTCGGTAAGTCGCAGGAGTTTTCTTGCTACCACGGGCAGTATGCTGGCGGCGACGCCCATCGTCTCGAGCGTTGCGTCCAAGGGCGGGGAACCGCCGGAGACCGCTCCGCCCGCCGAGAACTCAATGCGCAAGGTACCCATCGGCGTATTCGATCCCGTATACGACGAACTCTCGCTCGACGAAATGCTCGAGAAGATCAGCGCCTTGGGCATTGAAGCCGTCGAGATCGGCACCGGTGGGTTTCCGGGCACGAAGCATTGTCCCGTCGCTGAGCTGCTGGCGGATCCGGCCAAAGCCAAAGCTTGGAAAAGAAAATTCGAGGAACGCAATATCCAAGTGGCTACACTAAGTTGCCATGGAAATCCCATCCACCCCAATCCCGAGATGGCCAAGCTCGACGACGATTCGTTTCGTCGCACTGTCCTGCTGGCGGAGCGGCTTGAGGTACCCGTGATTGTCACTTTCTCGGGCTGCCCCGGGGATTCACCTGGAGCGAAACATCCCAACTGGGTCACGTATCGCTGGCCGCCCGACTACGAAGAGGTGGTGACGTGGCAATGGAAGCAGGTCGTGATCCCTTACTGGGAAGGGGCGGTGAAGTTTGCGCGCCAGCACGGCGTGAAGCGCATCGGGCTCGAGATGCATCCGGGGTTTGTGGTTTACAACCCCTACACGCTGCTCGAGCTGCGCCGCGCGGTGGGGGACGAAATCGGTGCGAACTGTGACCTCAGCCACCTTTTCTGGCAGGGCTGTGACCCGGTCGAGGTCATCCACTTCCTCGGCAAACAAAACGCCATCTACCACGCCCACATGAAGGACACGGTGATCTTTAAAGATACCGCCGCCAAGACAGGCGTCCTTAACTTTTCGGCCGACCCGGCCAAGTTCGCGCAAGGCTCGGTGATCTTCCGCGCCGTCGGATACGGCCACGGCGCCCAGCTCTGGAAGGATGTCGTCAAGGCTTACATGGATATCGGTTTCCAGGGCATCATGAGCATCGAAAACGAGGATCCGATATTGCCCGGGGAGGTCGGAGTTGAGCGCGCCGCGTTTGTGCTCAAAAACGTTCGCGCGGAATTGCTAGAAGGAAAGTGATGGAAGGAAGAAGTCAGAAGTCAGGAGTCGTGAATCTTGAATCTGGAATCTTGAATCCGGAATGGCGCAACAGTCAGGAGCCAGAAGCCAGGAGGCAGGAGTCAGAAGTCAGGAGTCGGAAGTCAGAAGCAGTGAATCTTGAATCCGGAATCGTAGTACCAGCCGGGCGCGGATTCCTAACTCTTGCCTTCTGCTTTCTGCCTTCTTCCTTCTGACTACTGACTCCTCCCCTACGTGCCCGGGCTGCGCTACGCTCCACCGCCGTTCTCGTCGTAAAAGACCTCTTGAATGTTCGGTCCATCCAGGTACAGTACGGCAAAGCCATTCAGAACGCGCTGCGGGATATCAGGGTCCCTGGCGGGCCGGTCTTCGTACCACAGGACATTGGGGTTGTTGTCAAGCTCCGTGGCATGCCCCCACGGCAATGCGCCGTGACCGCAGCAGCGGCAAAGAACCGTGGCCAGAGCTCCAGCCTGCGGCGGCTTAGGTTGATACACCACCCCAGCATGGGCGTGGCCCCAGTACCAATACGCGGGTCCCGCGGCTTCCGGGAATCCGCTCATCACTTGACTCCACAACGCGGTGGTCTTCGAACCATCCTGCTCTAAGCCGTTGTGATGAGTCAGGACGATCACCTTCTTACCCTTTGCCACCTGTTGTTGCAGGAACTGCACCTGAGTCCCTTCGTTCGGGCCAAGTAAACCGTCCATATAAAGGCCGCTCTCCGGCGAGAAGTAGGCTGAGTCGAGGCCGACGATCACCCAATTCGCGTTCTCGAGAGCGAAATAGCTGCACCCCTTCTGCATGGCGAACTTTCCGTTCGGGTCGGTGATGGCGTCAAAGTAGGGCTTGGCGCCGGAATACATCTCGTGATTCGAGTTCAAGGCCAGCGACCCGAGCGAACCCTTGGGCCAGATGTTGACCAGCAGATGCTGCTCCTGGTCGCTGGTCCCCGCGTAATAGACATCGCCCAGGTGAATGGTGATTTGCGGTTCGAGCAACGCCAGATGGCTGCCCACATCGGTGCTCGGCGCCAGATTGGGCGCAGGCCTCCAGTCGCCAGTGCCCCAGTCCCCCGCCAGCCCAATTTGCACGTCGTCCGGCACCTGAATTGTCTGAGGATTCGCCATGAAGGGGTGTTTGCCCCCAAGAACTATAGTTTCCAGATAGACTGCGAGGGCTTCAGTCCATCCCGGATCGAATTGCTGGTACTTGCCGGTTCCCCAAATCACCCCGTCCGGGCCGACATCGATCACCACACCTGCCTCGAGGCTCGAAGCCACTCCGTCCGAGTCGTTGCTCAACACGCTGTGCGCCAGCACAAGATAGTGGGCCGCGGCGGGGTCGGTAGGAGCCTTCCCAGTCTGCGTAACCGTCACTGCCTGTTCGTTGGCGCTCAGAATCAAGGGCGCGAGCTGCGCTCGCGGGTCCGAGCTTAGTTTGTTCCAGGCTGCCTTAATGCGGCTGGAAATTACAGGGTCGATGCTTATCTTCATACGGTTTTCTCCATTCTTCCGTGGCGAGTGTCTCGCCACATGTATTCTGGCGTCATTCAGAACAGCAAATTTAAGAGTGCCCTTTGTGTAGGAGAAGTCTTAGGTTAATGAACCCGTCACATGCCGCGTCAGGCAATAAGCCCAAGCTTGGCAACAGAGCAATGTTTAGCAAAAGGTAGATAACCTTGTCAACAACTTCTTTTGCCAGCAGAAAAAGCGGCCAGACAACCATTCACGCAACATTCCGCTCGCACTCCGGGCAGTAGTGTACTCGCGCAGGCGCGGCATTCCCGCCGCGCGGCGCCGTGCTTCTGCCGTGACTAAAATGCCGCGTTACGCAAATCGACGAAACACGCCGCCCACGCACTCTCATGCTGATGAGCGCACACACTGTCATTCTGAACCCGCGCCTTGTCATTCTGAGCGCAGCGAAGAATCCCGCCCTGGGCTTTCGCGGTGCGCCTTGACACGCCAGCATGCAGAGTGTTTGGATAGTACGCGTGCCTACGAAGACATACTACGTTTACATCCTGGCCAGCAAGTCCCGCACCCTCTATACGGGCGTGACCAACGACCTCGAACGAAGGGTTATCGAACACCGCCGCAAACTCCTCCCCGGATTCACCGCACGCTACAACATCAACCGGCTGGTCTATTACGAAGTTTGCAACGACCCCCTGGCCGCGATCAGCCGGGAAAAGCAGATCAAGGGCTGGACACGATTAAGGAAAGTCGCGCTCATCGAATCGCTGAATCGCGACTGGAAGGACTTGAGCGAGGCATGGCCCGGTTCGTGAGCGCAACACCTACTCGAGCAAGACGACAGAGCGAGACTCTTCGCTCCGCTCAGAATGACACTTCCGACGTCCGGCGCCGTCTTATCACCGCCGTGTCCTGCAGGACCGTCCCGCGGTCATGACCAGGCCTGACCACCCTGTCATTCTGAGCCCCCCCCTGTCATTCTGAGCGCCCCCCACCGTCATTCTGAGCGGAGCGAAGAATCCCGCCCTGGGCCCTGGTTGCCATCCTGAGCCCCCCCACTGTCATTCTGAGCGTAGAGAAGAATCTCGCCCTGCCTCCCTGACACCCGGCACCTGACACCTGACACCTGTCGCTTCCTTCTCGCCACTCGCCCCTAACCACTCGCCACTAGTTACTGTTCTTATCAGTTCGAAATGCCCCGGACCTCACACCTCAGAGGCACGCGCTACGTTTACTCCCGACCTCTCAGGATTGCGGCCATGATGCGGGGGTTGCGGCGCGCGTGCATCACCGCGACAACCCACAAGGGTTTTTCCTCGGGTGCGTAGGCAATCAGGTATTCACGCACCAGAATGAACCGCAGGGGGCGCGAGGTGAGGTCCGGGCGGCAGTGGCCTTGATGGGGAAAAGCTACGAGCCGGCGAAGGGTGTCAAAAATTTCCGAGATGACCCGATCGGCTGCGTCCGGGTTCCTCGGCAAGGTAATAGCGGATATCGTCGAGGTCGGCGTAGGCTTCCAGGTGGAGCGCGTAGCCGCTGCTCATGCCGGTTGTTTGCGCTGTGCTTGGGTTTTGGCCTTCAGCCGGGCAAAGGCTTCTTCACCATCGATGGGTTTTACCCGGCCGCTTTTCAGCTCGTCATAGCGGTTGTTGAGCATGTCCCCCGTTTGCACCAACTCGTCGAAATATCCGGCCAAGGCATCTTGCAGAAGCTCGTCGGGCCCGCGTCCGCTCTGCGCGACGAGGTCGTTGAGCTTCTTTTCCACGTCAGGGGTGAAGTGTATTTCCATCGCTTTCAGGATACGGGAAAACCGCGCGCGTTGCAAGTTGCGGGACTCAGTTTGCCGTAGCGGCGGGGAATTCACCACGATTTCATCGGGACCTCGCCACTCTTGAATCTTGAATCTGCCATCTCCAATTCCCCGTGCCCTGCCCCGTAACCCGTATCCCGTGTCCCGCTTTTCTCGCCTCTCGCCACTAACCACTATCCACTAACCACTGGCCACTCTTCTTACCAGTTCGAAATGCCGCGAACCTCGCACCGCAAAGGCCCGCGCCATGCTTGTTTTTATAGAGCATCGCGCTTGCAGTTGCGGTACACTAGGGGCTGAGATGGCTGCAACAAAACTGCTAGTTACACGTTCGGATGAGGTCATGAGCGGGGCCGTGGTGTTTACAGGGACGCGGGTTCCCGTACAAACCCTCCTTGACTACCTCGAAGAAGGGGACAGGCTCGATGATTTCCTGGAGGACTTCCCGACCGTGAGCCGCGAGCACGCGCTCGCGGTTCTGGAGTTGGCCAAGCAATCGGTGTTCGCGCATGCGGATTCTTCTGGATGAGTGTGTCCCGCGTAGATTTCGCCATCAACTCCCCGAGCATGAGGTTCGAACCGCGGGTGGCGCATACGTCGCGAAGCCTTTTGTCGCGATGTATGCGCCCATCGTCGGGAACGCGCATACATGCCGACAAAAACCGCCGGCACGTATGCGCCACCCGCGTGTTGAGTGACAGCCAGGCTGATCATCCGACACAGCACACAAACTGACATGCAAAGATTCTCGTTGCCGTTTGATTATCATCTGCGGAAAATCTCCGAGGCGCCGATTTCTGCGTGTGCTCCTGCCGAGGGAAGGCGGCGAAGATGCTTGCAGCTTTCCGCTCGGGCTCACCGGCCGATAGGATCTCGGAATAGCACCTGCCTGAGCGCCACCTAGTGTAGTGCGTCTTACACTTCTTTACATTTGAAACGCTGGCGCAGAACACAAGTGTCATTCCGAGCGTAGCGAGGAATCTCGCTCTGATTTGCTCTTCTCGGAAAACAAGCCAGAACCAGGGCAAGATTCCTCGCTACGCTCGGAATGACAGCAATTCTGCGCTTTGGCGGATTGTTGATCGCTGAAATCCGCAGAGGGTCGCTCTCCGGCAGCCAGCTTCTATAAGCAAAGAGATCTGTGACGCACTACACTAGCGCCGGGCTTTAGCGCGGCATGCCGCCCTAAAGGGCGGCGCTACGTTTGTAAACCTATTTGAGAGACACAACACTAGCGAACGGGCTCACTGCTTGGAAGGCGGGGATGACCGCATGGGGACTGGCGCGGTGGGCTGGTGGGTGGTGTTCCTGGAGGGTGTCTTGGACATTTGCCGGTAGAGCGTTTCCACTTCTTCCGAGAATAACTCCGGGGCGTGCCATTGATGATTTTCCAACTGCGCGCCCAGTTCCCGCCGGACCTGGCTAACGGACTGTCCTTGCTGGAAGCGCGTCGCGACTTGCTTTCCGAACCAGAGCAGAAACTGCCGGAAATCCTCCACTTCTTTTTTGCCGCCCGGCGCGCCATGGCCGGGGACGAAAACCTCCGCGTCCCAGGTTTCGACGCGGCGCAGGACGTCCGCCCAGGCCGCGAGATCTCTCGAGTCGATGCGGGGGAAGTAGCCGTTTTGAAATAGCTCGCCCATAAACAGGACCTTGGCGGCGGGCAGATAGACCACCGAGTCGTCCCCCGCCCCGTTCTTGAGCAGGCTGAGCACTTTGACTTCCTGCCCGCCCAGCCGGAGCGTCGTCTCCTGGCCAAAGGTCTCCGTGGGTACGGCAACGTGGAATCCCCGCATGCGGACTTGCAGCCTGGAATTGTCCGGCTCCTCGGCCAAACGGCGCGCCAGCTCCTGCCGGTACTGGAGAATCTCCTGCTGCGTTTTCGCCGAGGAAATCAGGGTTGCTTGCTGTTCGCTGAAGACTTCGTTGCCCAGCACCTGCTCGCCGCTGGCGCAGGTGTCAATCACATATCTCACCGGCAACTCCGTCTGGTGCCGGATCTCGTAAAGCAATTCGCGGCCGTGGAAGGGGGTGTTCGTAGTGTTGATCACCACCACCCCCTCCGAGGTCACCATAAACCCGGCCGTCCCGGCGCGGGCGAACTGGGGATCGCCTTCCAGGTCCAGAACGTCGTCGGAAACCCAGACGAAGACGTGCGGCTTCACTTCCTGGAGCTTGTAGAGCCAGCCCACCGCCCAGCCGTGGGCGAAAGACAGCAGGAGGGTGGTTAGGAGCAAGAGGCCGGGGCGCGCGAGCATCCGGAACCGGACGCAGCGGCCGGGCACCCTCGCTGCCGATGCCGATCCCCCTCCTTGGTCAAGGCGGGGGCCAAGGGGTGGTTCGTCCGCTCGTCTCTCCCTGCGCCGGGGAGGGCGCCCCGCTTCCGGAGCGGCTCGGGGAGTGCGTTCTCCGGACCCCTCGTCTTTCGACTCGAGTCTTTCCTCAAATATCCACATAGACCCGCGCGCGCCAGCCCCGTGCTGTTTCCTCAAT
>Ga0326727_10004011_pt1 | contig 45479 bp, 29 predicted proteins | sample MB2enrmetagenome_FD_207643 | JGI IMG/M metagenome (GOLD analysis project Ga0326727, IMG submission 207643) | Lab enriched peat soil microbial communities from McLean, Ithaca, NY, United States - MB29MY | ecosystem: Environmental > Terrestrial > Soil > Wetlands > Peat | place: USA: New York... | reverse complement strand
AGCTTGGGCGCATATTCCGCCGCAATGTCGTCAACGTGGGCCAGTCCGAAGGCCAGGGAAGCGGCGAACTCCGGCTGGTGTTTGGTGAGGTTGCGATCGTCGTGGCCCACCCAGAGGGCAAAAACAAAGGGGAGGCCGGTGAAGCGTTTCCATTCCCCCGCAAGATCATAGACCTCCGCGACCTTCTCAGTGTAAGTCAGCGCTGCGTCACCAATAAGCAGCGCGGCGTCAGCGCGCGCCAGCATGACGTCCAGGCGCGGGGCCAGCGGCGTCACCGAGATCCACTTGTTATAGAATTTCCGCATCAGGATCCGCAACAGCGCCGCCGAGGTGCGCGAGGAATTATCCGTGGCCACCTTCTGGACCTTGGCGAGGGGTACCTTGCACAGCAGCAGCACGCTCTTTACTTCGTTCTTGGCGGCGATGGACATGCCGGTGAGGATTTGCGCCTTGTCGAGCCGTTGGTATTCGATGGAGGGAATGATGCCCGCGTCCACTTGGCGCCGGTTTACGGCATCCGCGCAGTTGGCGGGCGTCGTGAGCTGGAGATCGAACTTCCCCTTCTGCTCACCGTGCAGCATGCCCCAGATCAGGGGCACGGTGTTGAGATACTGAACAACGGAAAGCTTGAGTCCTGGCATGGCTGTTTTGATAACCGACAAGCCATTCTAACTCAGCCAGCCTGCTTGTCAATTACTGGGGTGAGAATTAGGTTCCCTTGGCGGCCTGCTGAATTGCCTCGATCAGGTCGTCTGTGCCACCGGCGGCACGAATGGTGTTGAGATCGTCCGCGCTGGGTGAAAACTTGATGCCACGTTCCTTGATAAGGTCCACAATGCGCGCTGAGGGGACTCCCCCCTGAAGCAACCCGATGATCTCCTGCCGGTCCAGCGCCCGGGGATTCACGGGGGCCGTCTTGGGCTTGTAATCAACGGTGAGGTCGAGTTTGGTCTCCGCATGGGCGGAGTTGGAGGCGACGATCTGGATGGGGTTGCTTCCCGCCTGTAATGGCAGAGGGTCTGACCAGAATTCCGCCGCTTGCGTCGTTTGCGGCCGCATGTTCGCAGGCGACCCATTGATCTGCACCACCGGGATGCCTGTGCTATCCATGGCCACACCGCGGATGACCACCGTGGATTCCTGCCATTCGACGGGCTGGTTATCGCCGGCGCCGGGAGGGGACGAGAGCACAATGGCGGGCGGAGAAGGCGGCGCCACGGGCTTGGGCGGCGGCGCCGGCGCCACGGGTTGCACCATGACGGGCGCGAGCGGAGGCGCGGGAGGCTTCACCAGCGCCAGTACGCCATCGAAATTCATCAGCGTCTTGTAAATGGATGCCGTCCCCAGACTATCGCGGTTGGCAGCCGCGCCCATACCGGGACGCGTGTGGACTGACCCCCACCGGTCTTGCGGCAGATATACAACCGTCTCCCACTTTTTCGGGGCCTTGAAGGAAAGCTCGGTCCGGTTGAACCGGATATTGTTGATGGCGAACCTGGACACGGTGAAAGAGTGGCCGGATCTGCGGGTGGGTTGCACCTCGGTGTAGGTAATCGTGTTACTGCTGATGTCCAGCCAGCCGTAAGTAAGCGAGCCCGTTGTATTCATGACGGGGTAGCGCAGCGTAGGATTCGTCTGGGCGTTTATAAGGTCGGGGCGAACGATGCCCGTAAGGTCAGTGTCTCCACCCTTCTTCGGCTTCTTGGTGGCCGACAGTCCCACCGAAGCCACGCTGAGAAATAGAAGCAGGAGCAGCACCGTACGCCACCCACACCAACCCCCGGGAATCAGACTCATCAGAAACAATCCTCCACTATGCGCCGCCTTGGGAGCATGCAGTTCAGACGCTCCCGGAAGAACTCCGGTTGCCCATGGAATTAATTTTAATCCCCCTGCCAAAACAAAGCCAGTCCTGTTCATCGTGGCACAGTTTGAAAATTTAAAATCCTTGCGTCGGGGGTCGTCGTGGGGAGGCAGGCACAGCGCCTTCAACTAACGAGTTTTCCGGCGCGGTTGCGGCGCGACCCTGACGGCGCGTCGGGTTAATGATTGCCAGTTCTGCTTTGAATTCGGAAACGTAAATCTGAGGAGGAACCACAGATAATAAAGAAGGAGGTCAGCGCTTCACGTGCTTCGCCAATTTCGCAGCCGGGATCACTTGGTGCTGACGGCGCAGGCCACGCGCGAGTCGGCGCATCCGTAGTAAAACCTCCATTTGCCACCAAAATAAATCAGATTCGAGATGAAGGTGACATTATTCGCGCCGCCTGCACCTTTTGTGACATTTTGCTTCTCGTAATCTTTTTCAGGATGAAAAAAGTCGCGATCCGTACGCCCGATCACTTTCGTCAAATCTTTCAAATCGAACAGAATCTGGCCTGCCGACCAGATCTTTCCGGTCAAAGCAAGGTCCGGCCTTTGTGGCGCCATGCCATCGTAAATCATGAAGATGCCGTCCCCGGTGATGAACGCCTGCGAGCCGCTTTCGGTGGTTTCCTGATCGAACCACGGCTCGCCTTTTCGCATGGGTGCCACCAGCAGCGGTTGCTCTCCCTTCTTATCCAACGCAATTTCCCAGTTCACCAGGGTTTTCGAACTGGCCAGCGAGATCCCAAACTCGCCAAAATACATCCAATACTTGCCATTTATCTTTTCGGCGATGAATCGATCGCCTTCCCGTTTGCATACGATCGAACCCGATTTACTCCGGAAATCCCTGCAGAACCTGCCGTCCAGTTGCTGGCGAAATGCCAGACCCTGCTTCTTCCAGTGGAACAGGTCCGTTGATGTTGCGATGGCCAGGCGTGGGAATTTCCCGTCGTACGCCGTGTAGGTCATCACAAAAATTCCGTCGCGCGTCTCCACAACACGTGGGTCCTGGCATCCGCCGGGCCATTCGCTGTCCTTCATCTCATCCTCAGCGGGATAGAGCACCGGGTCGGGGTAGCGCTGGAAGTGCCGGCCGTCCTCGCTGGTGGCGATCCCGATGCGGCTTGTGCCCCAATGATATTTTCCCGCCGCGGGCTGGCTCAGCGTGCTGTCCTCAGCGCGATAGAAAATGTAGACCTTGTCATTCTTTACGACCGCCGCCGCGCATAGGATTGCCTGATCTTCCCAATGGACATCCTTCTTCCTTACCGGACATTTGAAGACGCTATGGGGATTGGTCCTTATGAAGTCAGCGCCTTCATCACGCACAAACGGCCCCAACCCCCAACTGGGGACGCCGGCATCCACCGTGCCCGGATGGCCGACCAGCGGTTTTGCCGAAGCGGGGGCGTCGCTGGCGTCACGTGGTTGCGAACTTCCCATGGCAGCGTGGGCAAGCAGAATGGCCAGAATTATGATGATCCTCTTCATGCAAGTTCTTTCTCCTTGGGCGCAACCGGTATTTATACCCCGCCACGGATATGCTTGCCACCGCATTCAACACAAATACGGGGGGCTGCGCTACAATTGCTGCCCGGTCGAAGCTCATGAACAGATTCGATCCCGAGGAAAAACCAATGAACCGCCGACGATTCTTCCATCTTGTGGCTCGTTCGGCCGGTGTTGCGGCACAGGCGGGCATGGCCACTGCTTTCTTCGCGGAAACCAAACGGCAAGGGCCGCGTGGCGGAGTCCTGGGAATGTATGTTCATGAAGGCTGGCCTTACAAGCATCCGTATGCGGCGCGCACTTGGACGGTGGACGATTGGCGGGGGTACGCCGACGGCCTCAAAAAGCTGGGTTACAACCTGCTGGTGATCTGGCCGGCCCTGGAAACAATGCCCGAGCCGCTGACGCCGAGCGACCACGCCTGCCTGGAACGGACGGCGAAGGTCATCGACGTTCTGCACCGTGAATTCGACATGCTGGCCTTCCTGACGCTCTGTCCGAACGTGGTGGCGAGAAACGATGTGGCGGCCCGGTCTTCGTTCGAGCAGCGGTACTACTACACCAGCACCGCCTTCCTGAATCCCACCGATCGCCAGGCTGTGGCGAAAATGATGAAGTGGCGGGAGAAGTTGCTTCGTCCTCTGGCCAATATGGACGGGATAGCCATCATTGACAGCGACCCGGGTGGGTATCCCGGCTCCACCAACGACGACTTTGTGAATCTTCTGGCCGAGCACCGGAAAATGCTGGATCGATTGCGCCCGGGAATCGAGTTGTACTATTGGATGCACGTGGGGTGGGAGGCTTATTCTCATTACTACGCAACGGGTGAATTCTCCTGGGGAACGCCCGCGGCGTCGGAAGATATTCTCACCAGGCTTCAAAAAGCGAATCTCCGCCCTTGGGGAATTACGATTCATACCCTCGACCCTCCGCCCAATGGGACGGATTTGGATTTGGCCCGGAGGCACGGATTGGCGTCCACGGCCCTGGCGTTCAACTATGGGGCGATTGAAGGGGAACCTTCCTTTCCCATGACAAGGTTCGGAGGAAACGCTGCTTTCAAGGCGGGCGGAGCCGTCGCGCCCCGCGGAGTGGTGGGCAATGCGCGAACGCATTGCGCCCAGTTGCCCAACACCTTCGCCTTTGCCCGGGGCGCGCAAGGCCGGCCCGTGGCGGAGTCTGACTACATCGAGTTTGCCGACAAACTGATTGCAGGGCAGGGGCATCTGATCGTCCGGGCGTGGCAGGTGCTGGAGAGTCGGGACTCAAATCTCATGCGGGATGTTGTCGGCAACCTCGAAGGGTTAAGCCATGAGAGCCTGACGCCTGGCCCCCTGCGCGGGCTGTTATTCGGAAACCCGCAGCGGTTTATCACCGACCTGATTTACGAACTGCGCATGAAAGCCGCCTATCTTGACCTGGTCGCCGCTTCCCAAGATAAGGTGGATCGGGAGAAGTTTCGCGCGTTCCTTGCGGCCACCAAGGCATGGCAAGAAGTCCATGGCTACCAAACCGTATGGTTTGTTTCAGGCTGGCCGGGCTTGGAGGCGACCTTGCGAAAGCTGAAGTCGCCGGCCATCAACCGCCTATTGGACGAAGCAGACTGGACGAGGATCAGCTTGACGGCCACCGGCAACACTCCCTTTGAATGCCTCCAGGACTTTTTCCGGAAGTGGGACAATCACACTCCCCGCCTGATCGAAGCAATGAGCGCCGCCTTGCAAGACCTGGAAAAGGCCCAGGGTAGAGCGTCGCTTTCTTGCCCTTCGGGCAACAACATTTCGCCCGTTTAGTCGCCTATCATTTCTTGCGCGTAGCCTCAAAAACGCTCTTGACATAATATGCACGAGAAGTTATTATCGGAGCAAGCGCTGGCATCCTGCCACCGCTTGGCGCCTCTCGGATTCTCCCTACTACGAGAGGGCAAAATACCGAGAGGATGGCTGGTCACGGCGGGCGGAGCGCGTACTGGGCTTGGGTAGTGGCCGGATTCATGGCCGGCGGGAAAACGCTCCCACGCGCATAACCACTCCGGCGCCCAAGCGCCACCCCTCCTGAATCAGGAGGGGAATTTTTGAAGGACTCCCTCCCCCGGATGAGGGGTGGGGGCACTAAGCGTCGGGGCGGTGATAACGGCCTTTGACGGTCGAGGTCTAGAGGCGCTCGCGGAGTGCAGACAGCAAGAAGCCACGGCCTGAGAATATAATATAGATAAAAAAGATAGTTAGTGGTTTTTGATGATGCGACAACGAAAATCCATTTCTTTGATATACAAGGAGTTATTTGATTCTGAAGGAAGCCCTGAGGGCGAAATAAGGGGGACCCCCGAAAATGAAGGTATTTCTCTAGATGTGTATGAAAACAAGGCTTAACATTATTAACAATTCAAGTCTGTCTAGATGTGTATGAAATACAAGGATTTATAGGTTTCCTCAGAATATGTTGATGAAAATAAAGGGAGATTCAAGATGCAAGCGATAAGCAATCGGTGGCGAGTGATCATGAACAAGACAAACCCATAGATGGAAAGGCGCAGGGCGAGTCGCTGCTGTATAGAACGACGGCAGAGGGAAATTGATGTCCCAGGGTTTTCAATGACCCGATCTCCCGATAATTCGTGGGGGTTACGAATTAATAAGCCAGACGGGTCGTTAGGCCATATAATGCCTCCCCCCGAAGACAACCGGCCCGGAAGGAGTGGAAGCGGGGCGGGCTGGGGGGGCGCGCGGCACGTGTGCTGGTTCAGCGTAAGGGAACATCGATGAATGAATCGTTACCATTCTGGGTGGCATTGACGCGGATTGAAGGGCTCGGTGTCCGCGGGTGTCACAAGCTCATCGAACATTTCGGGTCGCCGCAAGCCGCCTACATGGCGTCGCTGACCGAACTGGAGAGTTGCGGCGTTCCGGCGCGGGTGGCGCAGGCGATTTTTGCTCAAGCGGCGCTGAAAGACGCCGAAAAGGTGGTGCAGGAGGCGGCCAAAACGGACTGCCAACTGATCTCCTTCGACAGCGAGGATTATCCCCCGTTGCTGAAGCAGATTCCCGACGCGCCGTTGTTGCTCTATGTGCGTGGTGACGCGAAGGTCCTCTCACAGTATGCGGTGGCGATGGTTGGATCGCGGCGGCCCAGCGCTTACGGCAGCTCCGTAGCGCACCGGTTGGCCCACGACCTGGCGCAGCGGCAACTGGTGCTGGTCAGCGGACTGGCCCGCGGCGTTGATTCCGCATCCCACCGGGGAGCACTGGAGGCCAAGGGCAAAACCGTGGCCGTGCTGGGTTCCGGCATCGATGTCATTTACCCGCGGGAGAATAAGCACCTGGCGGAAGAGATCGCGAAGTCCGGCGCGGTGATTTCAGAATTTCCCCTGGGCACGGGGCCGACCCCGGAGAACTTTCCCATCCGCAATCGCATCATCAGCGGGCTCTCGCTTGGCGTGGTCGTGGTGGAGGCGGCGGAGTACAGCGGGTCGCTGATTACGGCGCGCCTGGCGCTGGAGCAAAATCGCGAAGTCTATGCGGTGCCGGGAAATATAACTTCCGCCCAAAGCTTCGGCCCCAATCATCTCATCAAGCAGGGGGCGAAGCTGGTGGACCAGTGGATGGACGTCATCGAAGAGTTTCCCTCCGAGGTCCGCATGCAGCTCTTGCCGCCCGCCGAGGCGTCGGAGGGAGAACCGATGGGGGCGCAAGCCGCATCGCTTTTCGAGGCTTCCCTGACCCCGGAGCAGAAAGCGGTGTTCGAAGTCTTGCGGGTTGACCAGACGCTTTTTGTGGATGATATCGCGGGCGCCTCCAAGGTTTCGTCCCCGCGAGTTCTGGGAGCGCTTTTGGAATTGGAAATGAACGGGTTAATCCGGCAGTTGCCGGGAAAGAATTTTATCCGTAAACTGTAGGGCAGGGAATCCTCGCGACAAGTTGAGGAATCAAATGTGGCGCTGGAGGTAGTGTCCAGGGGTAAGGAGGGCAGTGATCAGTCAGCAGGTTGCCGTCGTCAGTTGAAGGCCCAAGCGCAAGAGTTGGAAATCACAAGCCTTCGACGGTCGACCTTCGAGTTTCGACCTGCTTCTTACTGACCACTGACGACTGACAACTTTTTATGAGCAAATCGCTGGTGATTGTGGAATCGCCCGCCAAGGCGAAGACCATTAACAAATATCTGGGGCCGGACTTCCTGGTGAAGGCTTCCATGGGACACGTCATGGACCTTCCCAAGAAGGAGCTGGGGGTCGACATCGATCATGGTTTCAAGCCGACCTACATCAACATCCCCACCCGGAAGAATGTGATCGCCGACTTGAAATCCGCGGCGAGCAAGGCCGATGCTGTGTACCTTGCCGCTGACCCGGACCGCGAGGGCGAGGCGATTTGCCAGCACCTGCACGATCTGCTGAATTCCTCCAAGCGGAAGTTCTATCGCGTGCTTTTCAACGAAATCACCCGCGACGCCGTGCGGGAAGCGTTCGACCACCCGAAAGAGATTGATGTCCACCTGGTGGACGCGCAGCAGGCGCGCCGCATCCTGGACCGCCTGGTGGGTTATCAGGTGAGCCCGCTCCTCTGGGACAAGGTCAAACGCGGAATCTCCGCCGGGCGCGTGCAGACCGTGGCGCTGCGGCTGATTGTCGAGCGCGAGCGGGAAATCCAGGCCTTCCAGAAAAAGGAATACTGGACGATCACCGCCCACGTGGAAGGCAAAAAGCCCCCGGTGTTTGAAGCGCACCTGGCGAAATACCAGGGGAAAGATATTGAGATCCCCGACCAGGCGACGGCTGACCGGATTACCGCCGCCATCAAAGCCGCCCACCTGGTGGTGCAGTCGGTCACCACCAAGGAGAAGCGGAAATTTCCGGTGCCGCCCTTCATCACCAGCAAGCTGCAACAGGAAGCCGTGCGCAAACTGCGCTTTTACGCCAAGAAAACCATGATGGTGGCGCAGCACCTTTACGAGGGCATCGAGCTGAAAGATGAGGGAGCCGTCGGCCTCATCACGTATATGCGGACGGATTCGACGCGCGTGTCGGAAGGCGCTCTCACCGCGGTGCGCGGCTACATTCAGAAGACCTTCGGAAATGACTATCTGCCCGCCGAAGCCATCCATTACCGCAGCAAGAAAGGCGCCCAGGACGCCCACGAAGCGATTCGACCCACAGATGTTCTCCGCACGCCCGAATCCCTGCGCAAGGTTCTGGGCCCCGACGAATTCAAACTTTACAAGCTGATCTGGCAGCGCTTCGTCGCTTCGCAGATGACCCCCGCGGTGTTCGACCAGACCACGATTGACATTGCGGCGGGCGATTACACCTTGCGCGCCACCGGCTCCGTGGAGAAGTTCAGTGGCTTCCGCAAGGTTTACGAAGAGGGCAAGGATGAAAAGGCGGAGATGGAGGAGGACGAGGAACTGAAGCACCGCCTGCCGCAAGTGGCCGAGGGCGAGCCCTTGACACTGCACAAGCTCCTTCCCGAACAGCACTTCACCGAGCCGCCCCCGCGCTTTAACGAGGCCACCCTGGTGAAGGCGCTGGAGGAGAAGGGCATTGGACGGCCCTCGACTTACGCCAGCATTCTTTCCGTAATCCAGAACCGGGAATACGTGGAGAAGAACCAGGGACGCTTCTACCCCACCGAACTCGGCATGCTGGTCAGCGACATGCTCGTGAAAAACTTCAGCGATATTTTCGACGTCGCCTACACGGCGCGCATGGAGGAAGAATTGGACGACGTCGAGGACGGGAAGCTTTCCTGGACCGACGCGCTGGATGAATTCTATACGAAGTTCAAAAAAGACCTGCGCCTGGCGGAACGCGATATGGTGGACATCAAGGGCGAAGGCATTCCCACCGACGTCAAGTGTGAGAAGTGCGGCAAACCCATGGTGATCCGCCTGGGACGCAACGGGCAGTTTATGGCCTGCACCGGTTACCCGGAGTGCGACGGCACCAGCGACCTGCCCCCGGAGCTCGCCGCCAAGTATGCCAGCGCCGGGCCGCCCGCGCCGGAAGTGGCCGCGGAGAACTGCGAGAAGTGCGGCAAACCCATGATCGTGAAGCGCGGCCGGTTTGGCTACTTCCTGGCCTGCACCGGCTATCCCGAATGCCGTAGTACTAAGAAGATTGTTATGAAAGAAGGTAATGCTACCGCGGTAGGCGATCAGCCGCTGGAGGAAAAGTGCCCGGAGTGCGGCAACCACCTGGTGATCAAGCACGGGCGCTTTGGGCAATTCACCGCGTGCAGCAATTACCCCACGTGCAAATACGTCAAACGCGAAACGCTGGGAATCCACTGCCCGGAAAAAGGCTGCACGGGCGAAATCGTGGTGCGCCGCACGAGGTTCAAGAAGACGTTTTATGGTTGCAGCCGCTACCCGGAATGCAAATTCACCTCCTGGGAAAAGCCCGTCGCCGAAGCCTGCCCCAAGTGCGGCTCACCGATCCTGGTGGATAAGTTCGACAAGAAGAGCGGCGCGACCACCCGCCACTGCCCCAACGAAGCCTGCAAGTATGAGCGCGAGGTGGCGTAAGCCTATTTTGGATTTTAGATTTTGGATTTGGGATTAAGGAAGCAGGGCTGGCTTGCGCAGAGCGAGCACAGCTCTGCGGTTGACGTCGGCTTGCTTGATCTGCACTAAATCGCAGAGCTGCGCTCTGCGCCAGCCACAAAGGGAAGCGACGCATGGACGCGAAATCCGCAGCGCGTGAACGTTTCGCGGCCGCCCGCGATGCGCTGATTGAGCTCAGCCACCGCATCCACACTCATCCGGAGCTGGGCTTTGAGGAAGAGCAAGCCTCTTTATGGCTCGGTGAGTTGCTGGCCGACGCCGGCTTCGCAGTGGAGAAAGGTATCGGCGGTCTCCCCACGGCTTTCCGCGCCCGCGCGGGATCAGGTCCGCTGCACATCGGCATTTGCGCCGAATACGATTGCCTTCCCGGGATCGGCCACGCCTGCGGCCACAATATTATCGCCGCCTCGGCGGTGGGCGCAGCGCTGGCCGCGGCCCAGGTGGCGGACGAAGTGGGCCTCACCGTCAGCGTCATCGGCACGCCCGCCGAAGAGGTGGGTAACGCCAGCGGCAAGATTCTGCTGCTTGAGCGCGGCGCTTTTGCGGGCATTCATGCCGCCATGATGGTGCACCCGGCGCCCTTTGACATGCTCCGTGCAAAGATCATCGCCGCTTCCATGTTTGAGGTTCATTACACGGGGAAGGAATCCCACGCCTCGGCTTTTCCGGAACTGGGCGTGAACGCGGCGGATGCGCTCACCATCGCCCAAACGGCGCTGGGCCTGCTGCGACAGCATATCCGCTCCACCGATCGAATCCACGGCATTGTGACCAACGGCGGCGCTGCCCCCAACGTCATTCCCGCGCACACCTCCGCCCGGTACATCATTCGCTCCGAGACTCTGGATCAACTCAGCGAATTGCGGCCCAAGGTTCACCGCTGCTTTGAGGCCGGAGCCCTGGCCACGGGCGCGAAAATGGCCATCACCGGTGGCGACAAGCCCTACGCCGAGATGCGGCACGATGCGGCCATGGCGGCGCTTTATCGCAAGAATTCCGAAGCGCTGGGGCGGGCGTTCCCTAATCTCGGCGAGTGGGAGACGCGGCCTACCGGTTCCACCGACATGGGCAACGTGTCTCTGGCCATGCCCTCGATCCATCCCATGATCGGTATCAATTCGCTGCCCGCCGTCAACCACCAACCGGAGTTCACCGCGCACTGCGTCACTCCCGAAGCGGACAAGGCATTAGAGGACGGCGCCCTGGCCATGGCCTGGACCTGCATCGACCTGGCGACAAACCAAGATGTGAGGGAAAGTTTGATGGCTCGCAGGTGACGAAGAAGAAAGGCGTGAGCCAGTTGTCTCTGCTCGTAACTTGTCACTTTCCACTTGTCAGTACCCTTGCAGGCCGTAGTCAAGGTTCCGGTTCTATCTCGCGAAGGGTGATTCCGTAGTTCCTATGGACTGAAAAGCGTGATCGCACTCACCGCAATCATCTCAATAGACTTCCGCCATTAATCGGTGTTCCCTTCCAAGCAAACTTGGGGAGCAACTTCCTTGCCTTTTCGCTTCGATCTGGGCGGGGACATCGAGATTTCAACTCTCTCACTTCTGACGGGAGAGTTTTTAAACCTGCTTTGATTTCCAATCTGCAATCGATAGTTTTATTATTCTTCCCAAATTTGACGAGCGGCGCTCCTGAGTACAAAAACGTGCATTGCCGAAACGTATTACCAAAGTAATGGTTTTCATCCAAGGGGATGGTCAGGTCCTCAAACCGAGTGCCAACGAAAACAGCATCCACATTGAGACTGTCGAAACTTTGAGCCATCTCAACGTGCGCTCCCTTCATCCACTGTGGATCCACAAAGGGATTGTGCCCACCCACAATTAGCAGTGCCCCTCCGAGCAGGGTCGTTGATTTCTGCGTTGGTTTGAGTCGCCAAATCGGTTTCCCATCGGCGGGAATCATTGCAATTTGCACATCCCCTCCAACTCCCGGTTCATGTTTGATGGTTTCTCTAAAGATGGCTTCCGCCAATGACTGAAGAGATTCCAGAGATAACTCGTCCCGCTTGCCCTCCCTGAGTGCTCCGAAGTATTTCAATACCGCCGGGTCGCTCGTGGCGTACTGCCCTGCGAGTATGGCCTCTGCAATTTCAGGCATTCCAGCGGTGAATTTGTCGAAGCCAGTTACCGTCTTTTTCTGCGACATTGAGGAGTCCACCAGCCAGATGTTCTTCCCATTTGCGAGCACGGGAGCGTTCTCCCGCGAGAATGTAATCTGCCTAACTTGGAGACTGCCGGCTTTGTCATAGCCGGCGATAGTAGCAATTAACCGCAAGTCACCAGGGTTGATCTCGTCGTACGTACTGAGGATAGCTGATAATCGGCTTAGTTGGGGTCCAAGGTCCGACTGAATCGAATCTATTACGAAGTCCGGGTCACCCAGATTGCCAGGGAGCCCCTCTCGCCCGAATCCACCAAGAAGGCGACTACTTGTTTCAAGCGAGTATGGGTAAGGGGAGTAAGCTAGTAAGCCTGCTATGACAAGAGCCGATCTATTCCCAGTTCGAAACAGCTTCTGGATGTTATCCTCGCGTCTGACGACCGTCCCGTGCGAGTCTTTCCATGTCCCCCGACTATCTGCAGCTATGACGACTCCGTGCTTGTTAGCCAGCACTAGGTTTAGAGTGCCGGATGCATGGGAAAAAACGTCGCTGCCGCCAGACGGTGTATCCAACGTTCTAGGGAGAACCTCCTGTGATAACCCTACGACCAGAGTAAGGCCAATTAGGAATGGTACGAGGCCAAAACTAAACAACATGAGCAAGTGCCTCATCATAAGTTGGTCTCCTTATCTCATTGAACGCCCAAGGCGCCAAAACTTGCAATGATCTCATCCAGTAGCTAGCGCGGATTACGTTTTCCTGATTCCATAGCGCGGTCGGATCTACTCTCCCTTCACAATGGGGAAGCCTTTCGCGGTCCAGTCGGTGCCGAGCCTTTCGGGGATGTCGAGCACCTTAAAGTTCGTGAATCCCATTTCCTTCAGGGCTCGAAAGGCGGGGCGGATGTTGGGGCAATCGCTCCACGGGCAGCATCCGCAATAGATGACGATCTCCTGATTGCGAGGAAGTTTCGAGACCAGCTTCTTCAACGCAGCCAACCCCTCCGGTTTGGAAGCGGCGCCCGCATATTGCGAACCAGGGATGTGTCCCATCTTGTACATCGTGAGGAAGCCGACCTGAATGAGGACGATCTTCCCCGCCTTGACCGCCGGCAGTTGACTATTCAGTTGCGCCGCCGGCATAAGGTCAGACGGGGTCCAGGGGCGCGCGACATCGGCAGCCATTGCAGCGACGCTTGCGAACATGGCCAAAATAAGAGCAGTTAGGAATCTGCGTAGCAGGGACATGATGTATCTCCTCCCGTTGATTGTTTCCTCAAGGTTCTTTCCTGCCCAGGGCGCGGGCCAGCCACAGCGCTCCTTCCACGGGCGGTCGCGCGAGCAGTTCCACCCGCACCTCGGGAGCAAAGCGGCGAAGGTGACGCACGAAGGCGCGGCGGATCAAGATGCTGGACTTGAACACTCCGCCGGTGGTGACCACGGGCGTCGCGCGTCGCGTCCATCCGGCTCGCTTCAGCAGGGCGACGGCCAGGTTGGCGAGGTCGCGGGCCGCGTCGTCGCACAGATGGCGCGCCACCAGGTCGCCTTCGCGGGCCGCCTCTGTCACCAGCGGAAAGAACGCGGCCACCTGCTGCTGTTCGAGTGTCTTGGAAATGATTTCGGAGATGTCCCGAAGATCCAGATGCCGGCAGATACGGTTCATCAGAAGGGTGTGCGGGCCGCGGCCGTCGAATGCTTCGAGCGCTGCGGCCACGGCTTTGCGGCCCAGGTCATAGCCAGAGCCGCGATCGTCGAAGGGAATTCCCCAGCCCCCGGCGCGCAGCAACGCTCCTTGATCATCACGCGCGAAGGCGATGGAACCGGTACCGCCGATCACGATGATGCCCGGAGCGTCGCGTACCGCCGCGGCGAGCGCGATGGCGGCGTCGGAAGTGAGCAGATGGTGGCGCGCCGGAATGTGCCGGCGCATCCAGGCGAGGAGGGGACGATGCACGGCCCGCCGGTCGACTCCCGAAATGCCGGCACAGACGGCACGCACCACCGGCGGGCGCGACGCGTGCGCGGCGGCGGGAGGGAATCCGGCTTTGCGCAAGCAAGCGCGGAAGGCTTTCAGGATTTCGCGTTCGGCAGCGCGAAACCCCGCTTTGAGGGGATTGGAGGGCCCGGATTCGGCGCGCGCCAGAAGTTTGCCTTCATCGTCCGCCAGCCACGCTGCGGTCCGTGTTCCGCCACCGTCGATGCCAAGAAAGCAACCCATCAAAGGCCCGCGTTATTCCTGCACCGAGACAACTTGCAACACTTCTTCCATGGTGGTCCAACCATTCTCGAGCAGCCAAATGGTGTAATCCTTCAGCGTCTTCATCCCGTTCTTCACGGCCAGGTCGGAGATGGCTTCGGAGCTTCCGCCACCGGCCACCAGGCGGCGCAGTTCACCGTTCATGCGCAGGACTTCGTACACGCCCACGCGCCCGCGATAGCCCGTTCCCGAGCACTTTTCGCATCCCTTGTTGCGGTAAAAGGTGAGGGGTTTGTTCGGGTCGAGACCCAGGTATTTGAGCGAGATGTCATCCGGTGTGTACTTTTCCTTGCACGCCTGACAGAGGCGGCGCGTGAGGCGCTGGGCGATGATGCCGATGGTCGAACTCGACATCAAGAAGGCCTCGACACCCATCTCACCCAGGCGGGTGAAGGCGCCGGCGGCATCGTTGGTGTGGAGGGTGGTGAACACCAGGTGGCCGGTCAGAGCAGCCTCGACGGCGATGTGGGCGGTTTCTTTGTCGCGGGTCTCGCCCACCAGGATGATGTCGGGGTCCTGGCGCAGGAAGGCGCGCAGAATGCGGGCGAAGTCCAAGCCGATTTCCTTGTGCGCCTGCACTTGGTTGATGCGCGGCAGATCGTACTCGATGGGATCTTCGGCGGTGGAGATATTCACGTTGGGATCGTTGAGCTCCGCCAGCGCGCTGTAAAGCGAGGTGGTTTTGCCGGAGCCCGTGGGGCCGGTCACGTAGATGATCCCGTAAGGTTGCGCGATCATCTCGCGCACCAACTCCAGCACTTCCTGATGGAGAATGAGCTTGTCGAGACCCAGCAGGGTGTTGGATTTGTCGAGGATGCGCATGCAAATCTTCTCGCCCCACTTGGAAGGAATGGTGGAGACGCGAAAGTCAATGGGGCGGTCTTCCAGCCGCACGCTGATGCGGCCGTCCTGAGGCAGGCGCTTTTCCGCGATGTCGAGCTTGGAGATGATCTTAAAGCGCGAGATCAATCCCATCTGGACTTTTTTGGGCAGTACCTGCACCACTTGCAACTCTCCGTCAATGCGGAAGCGCACGGCGAGCTCTTTTTCCTGCGGCTCGACGTGAATATCGCTGGCGCCCTTCTTGATGGCCAGAGCCAGAATGCCATTGGCCATGCGGATGATGGGGGCGTCCTCGGCCGAGCGGGAGAGGTCCGTTACGCTATCCGGGGACTGCGGGCCTTCGTCGATCTCCAGGGATTTCAATGCCTCAGATTGCAGCGACTCCAGGATGCTCTCCGTCGACTCAACCTTGGGGGGCGGCGCAGGTTCACTCTCTGCGGCCTTCGCCACCGGCGTGCTCTTGGGCGTCGCCGAGCCCATCTCGCGCGCCGCCTTTTCCTCATCCTTTCGCACCAGGTCAGCGTAGATGGTGCTCATAAAGCGCTTGAAATCGTCTTCCGAGGTCACTACGGGTTCGATAATCACGCCTTTGATCACGCGGCGCACGTCATCCAGAGCAACAATGTTGTTGGGGTTTACCATTGCCAGCGTCAGGCGGTTGTTCCCAAAGGCCAAAGGAAGTACGCGGTGGGTCTGTATCATCTGCGCGGGCAGCAGCCTCATCACCCGAGGGTCAAACTGGAGTTTGGCGAGACTGATGTACTCGATGCCGGTGTGCTGGCTGGCTTCGTCCAGGCGTTCGGCGAGCACGCGGCTCATGGCGAGACCCACTTTGGGACTCGTCACCAGCACTTCGTCGAAGGCCGATTGCTCCAGCACCGAGCAGGAAGTCGGCTCCACCGCCACCACGCTGGCCACGCGGGGTTTTCCGGTGAGCAGCGCCATTTCGCCGAAGCACGTGCCGGCTTTCAGTTCGCTCAGCAGGAAGTCGATTCCGGTATTGGGGTCCTTCTTGCGGACCTCCACCGAGCCGGAAGTGATGAAGAACATGGCATCGCCCGGTCCACCTTCTTTTACGATGGTTTGCTGCGGGGCAAACTCCCGGGGACGCAATCGGCTTTCAAGCAGCTTGCACTCTTCATAGGGAAGACCGCTGAACAGGCGGATCTTCTGCAGGTAGTGGCTTCTGTCCGGCGCCGCAGCGTGCTCTTCCGCGGCGCGAGCCCCGGCGGTTGCGCCCGCCGGAGACGCTGTGGCCGCGGCCCCGTGGGCTGCGCCGCCGCCCGGCCGCACGGAGTCAATCGCCACAGGCCTTTGGCATTGCTGGCATGCCACGCTGTACGCCGGGTCGCTCAGCCGCGCATTGTCGAGCTTAACAGGTGTGCCACAACGTTTGCAGAAGACGACCATACCGCCCTCCAGGCGACAATCAACCGCCGGTTGTTCCGCCCCCTATCAGCAGAGAGGAGACACTTTCCTGCGACATCACCAAGCAGCCTACACCAAAGGTTTGGCTTTGAGTCATTATACGCGAGCGGACAAGTGTGTCCAATCCTTGTTCCAGGAGGTTGTTCAAGGATGAGGGCTTGACACCCGTGGACCTCCGACGTTTAATAGGCGGCGTAAGATCGGTTGACGGCCGCCTGGGTGACGCCGTTGATCACAGCGTCCAGGCCGGGTAGCGCGAACAAGGTCGAAAGGCATTCATAGCCCTTTCCCTCAAGCCCCAATCGCACCCCCAGAGTTAAGAAGAAACCGGAACCTGCCGATGAATCCTCTGGGGGAGTTTCGATTGCCGCTGATGCTCACAGACGCTAAAGGCGGGGAGGCGCGGTCGTAAACCTGGCGCGGGCACTGGGCCGCGTCGCAGCGGGTTGGAGGATCAATGCAACTTCGAAAAGATCCCATCTCCATGAATTGGGTGATCCAGGAAGACAGCGAGACCACTTGGCCGAACCTCGAGGTTTGTCCTTTTTGCCCTGGCCAGGAAACTTTGACGCCGCAAACCCTCTATTCGTACGTCAATGGCAGGGGCGGGTGGGAGGTGCGCGTCACCCCCCATGTGCGCCCGCTCTATCGCATTGAAGGCCACGCGCAGCGGTGCGCCGAGGGCGTTTACGACAAGATGCGCAGCCTGGGAGCGCACGAGGTGGTGATCGAAAGCCCCGACCACCATCTGCGCCTGTCGCTCTTAAGCGATGAAAACGTGGCGCAGGTGCTGCGGGCATTTGCCACGCGCCTGGTGGACCTCAAGAAGGACCGCCGCTTTCGCTACGTCAGCGTGTTTCGCAATCAGGGAAAGCTGGCGGGGCAGGAGCCTGACCACCCGCACTCACAGATCACCGCGACGCCTTTCATTCCGCGCCGCGTCGTTTACGAACTCCGCTCCCTGCAGCGCTACTTCGCATTAAAGGAGCGCTGCCTGATCTGCGACATCGCCCAACAGGAAATTGCGAAGCAAGTGCGCACGGTGGAGTGGGACGATCAGTTTGTGGCCTTCTGCCCCTTCGCCTCGCGCGTGCCTTACGAGATTTGGGTACTTCCCGTGGAGCACCACAGCGCCTTTGAGGAGGACTTGACCAACTGGGAACGCCAGCTTCACTTCGCGAGATTCCTGAAGTCCGTCTTGCTGCGGCTGGAGTCGGTGGCCCAGGATTACCACCTTGTTTTGCATACCACACCTAATTTGAATGCCAAATTCGAACGCACCGACCATTGGCGCACTTTGCTCGAGGACTTCCATTGGCACATCGAACTGGTTCCGGTGCAACTCTCCACCTCACGCTCCTATTTTCTCAAAGAGGTCTACTACAATTCGGTGCTGCCCGAACACGCCGCCGAGGTACTGCGCAAAGTCAACATTGAGCAACTCACCCACTCCTAGAAAGAACTCCTGAGCACGGGCATGGATGTAAAGCGGGCTCTTCCCGCTTCGTTTCATGAGCGGAGGTTGGGCCTTGCAAAGACAGAGCGCCACATGCCGTGATGCTGAACGCCGGTGGGCAAAACCTTATTGCGCTATGGCCTCAGGGAGAGTTATATTGCCGCGGTCAGTCCAGTGATGCCTTTCCCCAACCACCGTTCCCACTTGCGAACCGGGAGACCGGTTCTTGCTTGCGTCTGCCCCCACCCTTGCATATCCTCTGGGGTGGAAAATTTTTGTCCGGAGGGACACCAATCTCATGAGAATCCGAACCCTTAGCAGGATGGCCGTGACCGCGGCCCTGATTACCATTTCTTTCTTCGCCGCCAATCTTCTTGCCGGCAAGAAGCCCAACGAAAAACCGAAAGAAGCCCCCGCCGCTGCCAGCGCTGCGCCTGCCGTAACCTGGCCGGGAATTCCCGACCTTGAGTTCATCACCCGCTTGCGGCAAGAGGAATTCGGCCACAGTCAGTTGATGGAACTTATGGGCCATCTCACCGACGACATTGGCCCGCGCCTGACGGGTTCCCCCAACATGAAAAAAGCGAACGAATGGACGCGCGACGAGTTCACCCAGTGGGGTTTGGTGAATGCTCATCTGGAGTCCTGGGGTCCATTTGGGCGCGGTTGGAGCTACCAACTTTGCGAAGTCCGCATGATCTCGCCCGACTACATGCAATTCCTGGCGCTTCCCGAAGCCTGGACGCCGGGAACCAATGGGCCATTGCGCGGGGAAGTGACGCAGGTGATCGCTTCGACCTCCGCCGACTTGGAAAAGTACAAGGGCAAGTTGGCGGGCAAGATCGTGTTGTATGGCGAAGCCCGCATTCCCGACCCCAGCGAGAAGCCTTTGTTCCACCGGAACGACGACGACGAACTCAGCAAGATTGCGCTCTTCGAGCGGCCCACATTTCCCGGCGCCCCGCCGCGGGCGGGTGGCCCGGGCGGCCCGGGCGGTCCGCGCCGCGGGGAGATGATGCAGCGCATGCGGTTCCAACAGGATTTTCCGAAGTTTTTGGCTGACGAACACGTGGCCGCAGTACTGGACGTGACGCGCACCCCCGGCGAAGACGGCACCCTCTTTGTGCAGTCCGGAGGGAGTTACGAGAAGGGCAAGACGATTGCCGTTCCCCGGGTCACGATCTCCGTGGAGCACTTTGGCCGCATGACTCGCCTGCTCGAAAAGAAGGTCCCGGTGCAAGTGGAGATGAACGTGGAAACCACGTTTTACGACGATGACGACAAAGCCTATAACACGGTGGCCGAAATTGCCGGTGTCGACCCCAGCCTGAAGGAACAGGTGGTGATGCTGGGCGGGCACCTGGATTCCTGGCACGCCGGCGAGGGGGCCACGGACAATGGCGCCGGCTCGATCGTGGCGATGGAAGCCGTGCGCCTGCTCAAGAAGCTCAACGTCCAGCCGCGGCGAACCATCCGCATCGCGCTCTGGTCAGGAGAAGAAGAAGGACTTTTCGGCTCGCGCGGCTATGTGAAAGAACATTTTGGATCGCGGCCGGAATCCACCCGGCCGGGGGACCAAGCCATGCCAGCGTTCATGCGCCCACCCGCTGGCCCGCTCCAGTTGAAGCCGGAACAAAAGTCGATTTCAGTGTACTTCAACCTCGATAACGGAGCCGGCAAGATTCGGGGCATTTACTTGCAGGAGAACGCCCAAGTGCAGCCCATCTTCGCGAAGTGGATGGAAGCCTTTCGCGACCTGGGGATGACCACGCTGACTATGCGCAATACCGGCTCCACTGACCATGTCTCCTTCGACGCGGTGGGCATTCCCGCCTTCGAGTTTCTTCAGGACCCGCTGGATTACGGCACTCTGACTCACCATTCCAACCTCGATGTCTATGAGCACATCCGCCCCGCGGACTTGGAGCAGGCGGCGACGATCATGGCAGGATTTGTGTATAACGCCGCAATGTGCAATGAGATGATCCCGCGTAAACCCATCCGCCCGGATGACCCTCCCGCCCGGACGAATTCGGGAGGCAGCGCGGAGAGACCCGGTCCGCCCAGCCAGTGACCTTCACGGGTGAACATGAGGGCAGCGATGAAACTCCAGAACGTGAAAGAGGTCGTCCACGTGAGCAGCAGCTTCTGGAAATGCTGCAAGTACTGCTCCGCTCTCAAATTGTCGGAAGACAGCGTGGAGGAACAGGTCAACCACTATTTGCGCCATGGACTCAAGCTTCTCCACATCGGCACGGAAAGCAGCCGGACTGACGAAGGAGCAATATGGCATAGCACCGTGGCGGTGTTGGGAAAGGAATAGGCGCCGGTGTTCAAAACGCACGGCACAATGGTCGGTGATGATCGGTCGATGCCTTTTCCTGATCCGGGAGGGTGAACTATGCAACGGCGGAATTTCTTGAAAACCCTGGGAGGCTCGTTCGTCTTGCTCAGGCCCGGGGGAGCCGCGGCGAGTGCCACGACGAAGCCTCTCGAGCTTACGCGGGATGGCCGCTCCACCTACTCCATCGCCATATCGCGTGAAGCCTCTCTTTCCGAAAAGCGTGGGAGCGAGGAACTCCAACGTTTCCTCGAGGAAATGTCAGGGGCGCACCTGCCGATTGTTACGGATGCGCAAAGAGCCCGCGGCAATCTGGTGCTCGTAGGGAAGAGTGACTACCTTGATGCTTTGGGCTTGCAAATCCCCTTTGCGTCGCTCGGCAACGAGGGCTTCGCTCTCAAGACGGCCGGCAGCCATCTGGTGATCGCCGGAGGCCGACAGCGCGGGACGATGTACGGGGTTTACACTTTTCTGGAAAAGCTGGGCTGCCGCTGGTTTGCCACGGATGTCAGCCGCATTCCCAAGCAGCCCACCCTCACCCTACAACCGCTCGACGAAACTCACAAACCCGCCTTCGAATACCGTGAGCCTTTCTTCAGCGAGGCAATGGACCGCGATTGGGCGGCGCGCAACAAGATGAACGGGGACCACTTGAACCTGGACGCCTCCACGGGCGGCAAGGTCCAGTACTATCCTTTTGTCCACAGCTTTTATTCATTGATCCCCCCGAAGCAGTACTTCAAGGATCACCCCGAGTACTTCTCGTTTGTGGATGGCCGCCGGCGCGGAGAGAACGCCCAACTCTGCCTGACCAATTCCGATGTCCTGCGGTTGGTGACGCAAAAGGTGTTCGAATGGATCCAGCAGCACCCTGCGGCCACCATTTTCTCCGTTTCGCAGAACGACTCCTGGGGTTGGTGTGAGTGCGAGAACTGCCTGCGGGTGGAGCAGGAAGAAGGAGGAGCCCATTCGGGGCCGGTTCTGCGCTTTGTGAATGCCGTGGCCGCTGAGGTAGCCAAAAAATATCCCGACAAGCTGATCGACACGCTCGCCTATGCGTACACGGAAGCTCCTCCCGCCAAAGTGCGGCCGCTACCCAACGTGCGCGTGCGCATGTGCCCCATTGGCGCGTGTCAGGCGCACCCCTACGAGAAGTGCCGTTACGACACTTACATCATGAACCACCTGCGCGCGTGGCGAAAGATTACGGACAGCGCCCTTTACATCTGGCATTACAACACGGACTTTTCCCACTTCCTCCGGCCGTTTCCGGATTTCGCCGAACTGGCCGCGGACATCCCCATGTACCGGCGGCACGGGGTTGTAGGGCTGTTCATGGAAGGCGGAGTGTCCACCGGTGGGGGCGCGGAGAACGGCGCCCTGCGCTCCTATGTGATGGCGCGGTTGCTTTGGGATACGAATACGGACGTCAGGCGGGACATCGAGGAATTCCACCAGGCCTTTTACGGCAAAGCGGCGCCGGCAATGCTGGATTACTTCGATCTGCTCCAGCGCGTCGTCAGTTTTCCTCCGGCGGGGAAAGGGGACCACTGCTGGTGTTGCAGCTCGCCTCATTTCTCCGACGACTTTCTCGCCCAAGCCAAGCATTTGTTCGGCCGGGCGCAGGCGGAGGCGGAGGACGAGGCGGTGCGCAAGCGGGTGCGGCAGGCGCAGCTTTCGCTCGACTACCTGGGATTCGTTCGCGCCAAAAAGTTCAGTGTCCGGAACGGCGTTTACGAGCCCGCCGACCTCGCGGACGTAAGGAATCGTTACCAGTCTTTGATCAGCCAAGCGAAGAGTTTCGGTATAACCGATCTCGGGGAAGGAAGGAGCCTGGAGGAGGAGAACAAGAATTTTGCCTATGTCAAACCTTATCGAGTGGAGAAGCTGGAAAATGCGTCATTGCTTCTGCGCGTTGCTCCCGACCTCAGCGGCCGGGTCATCCAGATGATCGATAAGAGTACCGGCCGCGACGCATTGCTGACGCCTGATCCCGAAGCGCCATCCTATCCGGATGCCTCCGGCCTGGTTTTCTTCGCTTACGAGGATTACCTGTCCAGCAAACCGCTGGAGGTGAAGTGGGAGGTGGATGCGAGTTCGACGAGCAATCAATTGGCGTTAACGGGCACTTGCGCCAATGGTCTACGGATGAAGCGGACCATTCAAATTCTCGCGGATGGGGCGGTGGTGCACACTGAAAACCTCGTGCAAAATGCCGGGAACGCCGCAACGGATGTGGTGCTCCAGTCGCGCTTTGATGCGAACCCCACCAAGGGCATGGCGTCGGAAGAAATGGACGACGTCGCAGTTGCTTTTTCCGGGCAAGACGGAAAGACCATCGAGAAGAAACTGATCGACCCGGAGCTGGAGCCGGTGGGGGCCGACACCTACACGGGTACCAGCCAGCCCGATGGCGAATGGCGAATCGTTAACCGGCGGGCCGGGCTCACGCTGGTCAATCGCTTCACCAAAGCGCAAGTGGAACGCTGCTTCGCGCGTTGGGGCGCCAAAAACCAGAACGTAGTGGGCTTGGTCCTGTGGTCGGGGAAACGGCGTCTGGAGCCGGGTGAAGGCATGCGGCTCGATGCCGACTATGCTCTTGGAGGGTAAGCGCGCGCCGGGCATTGGGTTACTCCGCACAGCTCACGCGGGAACTTTGAACAGGCTCCCCGGATTGTCCTTGAGCACCACGCCTTCGCCGTGGCCGCCCTGGTCGACGATAAGTTGCCGCAGGGCACCTTCATGCAGCACGTTGTTCGCGATGACGCAGTTCTCAAGGTTTTTACACAAGATGCCGTAGGCAGGACTCCACGCTCCCCTGCCGCCGTCGTCGCGCCCCACGTGGAGGTTGTTGCCGAGGCACGTAACGCCCTCTGCTCCTTCAATAAAAATGTGGGATGAGTCGTATCCGGCAGCGTCGGCGTTCTTTCCGCTGCGCTTAAAGTAATTTCCGGTAATGGTCATTTGGAAGCAGCGGCGGCGGCCGTTGCGCAGGGCGATTCCGCAGGTCCCCGCGCGGTCAAAGAAATTCCCGGTAATCTGGTAGCCGTCGCCTCCGGTAATCAGAATATTTTCCTGTCCATTCCATTCAACGCGATTGGCGGTGAAGGTGACGGAGGCATTTTCGTCGCGCGCGCCAAAGCCCGCTCCCTGGTTTCCGGAAAACCAGTTGTCGCTGAGGAACCCATCCCAACCCCGCAGGCGCAAGCCATCGCCCCGATTGAAGGCCAGCATTGAGTGCCGGACTGAGAAGCACCAGGCGTGCGTAAGGTTCACTCCGTCGCCAGTGAAGCGCGCCGCCTGGCAGCGCTCAATCCGGAAGGCGTCCTCGTGCTTCCCGTAATCCGGCTTATCAAGAAAGATTCCGTGGATGCCCTTGCCCAAGCCCGCACCATCGAGCGCCAGCCCATCTATGGTGGCGCCCGCCGCCCCCGCGATGTTGAGGAGGCACTTGGCGGCGCCGTCCGCGAGGCGCAGAACCGTTCCGCCGGGCCCGCCATAATTCCACGTTGGCTCGCCAACTAAGGCGGTGTTTGGCCGCATCTGGAGATCTGCGCAGAGGTACACGCCGGGCGGCACAAATACCGCTCCCCGCACTTCCCCCGCGGCGTCTAGGGCGCGTTGAAGCGCCTTCGTGTCGTCAGTCTTGCCGTCGCCAGTCGCGCCAAACGCACGCACGTTGATGTGTTCCTGATTGGCGGCCGGTCCCTCCGCCCGCGCCGGGCTCTGCGCGCCCAACAGAAATGAAGCGCCCCCGAGCAATGCGCTCTTGGCCATCTCGCGACGGCCGAGAAATGGTGAATCGGCATTCGTCATCTTCTTCCTCCCTGGGTCAAAGTTCGCGCTACCCCTGCGGCGGAGTCTTCCGCACGGGGCGCAGCATCGCCTCTTAAGGCCTGGTGCGGAAGTTTACTCGATTTCATCACCCAACACTTGCGCCTGTGCACGGCGGGCCATATTACGAACGTGATGGAGGAGAGGGTTACGAAGGTTACGCTGGGACCTTGAACAGGCTCCCCGGATTGTCCTTGATGATCACGCCCTCGCCGTGACCTCCTAGGTCCACAATGAGTTGCCGCAGGGCGCCCTGGTGCAGCACGTTGTTGGCGATGACGCAGTTCTCAAGGTTTTTGCACACGATGCCATAGGCAGGACTCCACACTCCCGTGCCGTTATCGTCGCGCACGACGTGGAGATTGTTGCCCACACAGGTGACGCCTTCGGCTCCCTCAATGAAAATCTGGGATGATTCGCGGCTGGCGGCGTCCGCCCGCCTGCCGCTTCGTTTTATGTAATTCCCGGTCACCGTCATCTGAAAACAACGCCGGCGGCCGTTGCGCAGGGCGAGTCCGCAGGTCCCTGCGCGGTCAAGGAAATTTCCGGTTATCTGGTAACCGTCCCCACCGACGATCAAAATGTTTTCCTGTCCATTCCATTCCACGCGATTGCCGGTGAAGGTCACGGAAGCATTTTCGGCACGCGCCGCGAAGCCGGCGCGCTGGTTTCCGGAGAACCAGTTGTCGCTCAGGAACCCATCCCAACCATGCAAGCTCAGGCCGTCTCCCAGGTTACGGGCCAACATTGAGTGCCGGACGGAAAAGACCCAGGCATGCGTAAGGTTCACCCCGTCGCCGGTGAAGTGCGCCACCTGGCAGCGCTCGATGCGCAAGGTGTCCAGGAGATTTCCATAATCCGGCTTGTCGAGAAAGATCCCGTGAATGCCCTTGCCCAAGCCGCCGCCATCGAACGCCAACCCATCAATCGTGGCGCCCGCCGCCCCCCCGATGTTGAGGAGGCACTTGGCAGCGTCACTGGAGAGCCGCAGAACTGTTCCGCCGGGTCCGCGATAATCCCAGGTCGGGACGCTCACCAAGGCGGTGTTCGGCCGCATCTGGAGATCTGCACAGAGGTACACGCCGGGGGGCACAAATACCGCTCCCCGCACTTCCGCCGCGGCGTCCAGGGCGCGTTGAATTGCCATGGTGTCGTCCGACTTGCCGTCGCCGGTGGCGCCAAACTCGTGCACGTTAATGTGTTCCTTATTGGCGGTGGGTCCTTCCGCCCGCGCCGGGCTCGGCGCGCCCAATAGGAATGAAGCGCCACCGAGCAAAGCGCCTTTGGCCATCTCGCGACGGCCGAGAAAGGTTGAATTGGAATTCGTCATTTTCAATCCTTGATCGCCTGGTAAGCCAGCTTTATGACCTTGGGGGCAAGATTCAATCCATCGGCGGGATTGATTTGTCCCATAAAGATGGCGATTAAATCCTCTTTGGGATCGATCACGAAAGAGGTGTAATAAAAGCCATCCCAATAATATGCGCCTACCGAACCGAGCTCTTTTAGCTGCTGGGAATCACTGTAGACTCCCAATCCCAGGCCGTAACCGTTGCCGTCGGGTTTGCCTTGCACGTGATTCTGGGACATCAACTCGACGGACTTGCGGCTGAGGATGCGCGCTCCGTTCAGTTCGCCGCCGTTCAGCATCATTTGGCAAAAGCGGTAGTAGTCCTCCGCCGTGGAGCACAGCCCCCCACCCCCGGAGAAGTAGGTATGCGGCCCGCGGTAAGGGTAGTCCCCTGTATAGGGCAACCCGCCTTCCTCGAGCACTTGATTGTCAAGAATCGGGTGCAGCCCCTTTTGCGCGTCGTGAGCATAGGCCGTGGCGAGCCGTGGAACTTTTTCCGCCGGCGGAAAGAAGTAGATGTCCTTCATCCCCAGTGGTTGGTAGAGGCGTTCCTCAAGGAACTTATCGAAGGGCATCTCTGAGACCACCTCAACCAGACGGCCCAGGACATCATCCGACAGGCTATATTCCCAGTAGTCTCCCGGCTGAAAGAGCAGCGGGATGGTGGCCAACTTCTTCACCGCCTCGCCGATGGTTCCCTCCTGCTGCTTGAGCCCGCTGCCCACGCCCTCTTCGCGGTAGATTTTGCCCACCCGGGGGTTCCACGGGTAGGTGAACCCGGCGGTGTGCGTCAGGAGTTGAAAGATGGTTATCGGATGCTTGGCATCCACCAGCTTGCCCGGTGGAGAAGTTTTGTCCTGCGGCCACGGCGGTTCGAGAACTTTCATGTGCTTGAATTCCGGCAGATAGTCGGAGACGGGATCGCTCAACTCGAAGCGCCCTTCTTCGTAAAGCATCATCACGGCCACGCTGGTGATGGGCTTGGACATCGAGCAGATGCGAAAGATGCTGTCCGTTTGCATGGGCTTGTGGGCATCACGATCAGCCATTCCCACCGCTTGGAAATAAGCAATCTTCCCGTGCCGTGCCACTAGGCTGACGCCGCCGGAAATGCGCCCATCATCTACGCTCTTCTGAATGGCGCTGGTAATCCGCTCGAGGCGCTCGGACGACAGACCCACGTCTTCGGGGGTGGCGATGGGGCTTGCCGCCGCGAGGGCGTGTGACGCACCCAAGGGGTTTGCCTTGGAGCGCGCAGGCGTCTGCGACTGGATGAGGCCGGCCAGGAATATCAGCCAAACCATGACCAGAAATCCTTGCACCCAGCGTTTCCTCATACCCACTCCTTTGTCTTGCGAATGCGAACGGTTAGACGGATCACCGAAGCCTGCATCCGGGGGTGTCGGCAGAAGTGTACTCCCCGGCGCCGTATTTTGAAACATTCCGACCCAATCGTAAAGCTGCATCACTTTTCCCCTTCCCCCCAACCTTATGGCGCATTACTTCGCCCGGGTTTCTCAACTTGTAGCTGTCGCACCATCGGCTCGGTTATGATGTACGAGCCTTCATACAGGCAGGACCAAACTCTGAAGGGACTTTTGGGGACCATCATGATGATCATCGACTCCCACCTCGATTTATCCTGGAACGCCCTTAACTGGAAGCGTGACTTGACGAAGAGCATCGAGGATATCCGCCGCACGGAAGCGGGCAGGAAAGACAAAGGCCGTGGCTTTAACACGGTGTCGTTCCCGGAATTGCAGAAAGCGGGTGTGGCCGTGTGTCTGGCCACGGTGTTGGCGCGTTGCAGCCACCTCAAAGATCCTCTGCTCGACTACCCCAGTCGCGAGATTGCTTCGGCGATGGGCGTAGGTCAGGTGGAGTACTACCGCCTCATGGAGTCGCAGGGGCACATGCGCATGCTGCGAGACTGGCCAGCGCTGGAAGCGCACGTGGCGGAGTGGAAGCGCGCCAGCGGCGCCGGAACGCCGCTCGGATACATCCTGGCCATGGAGGGCGCTGACCCTATTCTCGAACCGGACCAGGTAGAACTCTGGTGGGAGCGCGGATTGCGCGTGGTTGAACCTGTCCACTACGGGGTAAGCTACTACGCGCACGGAACGGGTGTGCCGGGGGGCCTCACAGCCAAAGGGCAGGAGTTCCTGGCGGCGATGGAAGCGGTGGGAATGATCCTGGACATCACCCACCTGGCCGATGAAAGTTTCTGGCAAGCCCTTGAGATATACCGCGGCCCGGTGTTGGCCAGCCATCACAACTGCCGGGCGCTGGTGCCCGGAGACCGTCAGCTTACCGACGAGCAGATTCAAGCCCTGGTGGAGCGCGATGCCGTGATCGGCGCGGCTTTTGATTCCTGGATGCTCCACCCTAACTATGTGTCGGGCAAGACTGACAATTCCCTGGTGAGCATGGAGCGGGTCATCGACCACATTGACCACGTATGCCAATTGGCAGGCAATACCCGGCATTCAGCCATCGGCAGTGATTTGGATGGCGGGTTCGGCACCGAACAATCACCGCGAGAGTTGAATACCATTGCGGATATGCAGAGGGTCCCGGACCTGCTCAGGAAACGCGGCTATAAGGAAACTGACATCGAAGGCATCATGCACGGCAACTGGCTGAGGTTCTTCCAGAAAGCCTGGGCCAAACAGTAACACGCTGGCGCCACGCGTGCAGGATGCACTCACACGGCTTGTGGTATGGCCAACCTGGCCATGACCGTTCACGGGTGGGACGCCCGTGGCACAGCTCCTCTCCCCTAGCTTGTTCAGATAGCTCCCGAGTGGTAACCTTAAATCCTGCAGTTTATGAGGGGCTTTGTACAATGGATAACAAACCCAATTCTGGCGAGAGGGTATTTCTGTCTGCTTCCGACCGCAGCCTGACGCGGCGCGAATGGGTGCAGCGCATGTTGGCGGGCGCGGGTGCAGGCATGGCGGCACCGGCCCTTGCTGAGGCGCACTCTGCACACTCCCCCATGGCCACTGCTCCCGCGCCGGCAGCAGCACCGGCGGATGCGGCAGAGGAGTGGAAGCCCGCCTTCTTCGATGATCACCAGGATCAAACCCTGATAGCTCTGGCCGAACGAATCGTGCCGGGCTCCACGGTCGCGGAGGTCAACCGTTTTCTTGACGCCGCGCTTGCCGCCGACGCGCAGGAAAGCCAGCAGAAGTTTGTGGCCTCACTGAACGCCTTGGAAGGAGAATCTTGGCGCCGCTTCACCAAACCGTTCAGGGACCTTGCGGCGAACCAGCAGGATGAGATCCTTACTGCTGCATCCACAACCCAACCCTCCAACCCAAACTTCCCGGAAGGCACAGCCGAGGAAACCCGGTCGCAGGCGCGGCCATCCATTGCCAACCTTCGCGACTACTTTGAGCATTTGAAGGGCTGGATCAGCATGGCCTATTACTCCTCGGAAGTGGGAATGAAGGGGTTAGTTTGGACAGGCGAAAAATTCTTTGAGAGCTTTCCTGGCTGCGAGCATCCGGGAGGCCATTCCTGATTGCGACCCCTCCTTCAAAACTCACCGGGACTGTGGAGCACACTACAAATGTCAGGATTAGCTCCTCCTTCCCCACCAGGGGCGAGCGTAATAAATTCGAGTCAGCACTCCCCGTGCCTTGACGAATACTGTTGTGATGGACCTGTTTCGAGTAAGATAGGCACGGCAGCCCGCTTGGCGATCCTTGGATTCGAGCCGGGCAATCTCCAAACTCGAAAGGACGAGCAGGAAGAGCGCAAAAATAATCCCTTCCATTGCCGCGCGCAACGCCAGACCTCGCATTCATGACACCGCCCCAAACCCATACCTTTAAGACATCGATCGTGGTGGCGCTGCTCGTAGCTCTCAGTTCCGCCGGGAATTTGTTTTTCAGCATCGGCATGAAGCGCATCGGTGCCCTTCAGGGATGGTCGATGGGGGCGTTGCATTCGGCTTTTGTCGCGGTTTTTTCGAGCCCCTGGATATGGCTGGGTATTGTCAGCATGTTGCTGTTTCTTGCGGCGTTCATGTTGGTGATGTCCTGGGCGGACTTCAGCTATGTCCTGCCCGCCACTGCCGCGATGTATGCGGTGATTCCTCTGCTGGGACATTTCGTGTTGGGTGAAAGTGTGACGGGGTTACGCTGGGTCGGGGTGGCGCTGATCTGCCTGGGAGTGGTGCTCGTGGGGCAGACGCCTCCCAATACGACGAAGAAGGTTTGAACATGCGCACCGCCATTGCTCTCGCTGTGTTGGTGATTGCCGGTACCGGCGGGGATATTGCGGTGGCCCACGCCATGAAGCGTCTGGGTGAAGTGCACAGTTTCGCGCCGACGGTGATCTTGCGTTTTCTGGGACGAGCCTTCCGCGAGGGCTGGATGTGGATTGGCATTGCGCAAATGACCCTGGCGTTTTGTTCCCTGCTCGCTTTACTTTCCTGGGAGGCGGTAAGTTTTGTGATTCCCGCCGCAGCATTGAGCTATGTTACCGGCGCGTTGGGGGGCAAGTATTTCCTGGGTGAGCATTTGACGCCCTTACGCTGGGCGGGAATCGGCTTGGTCTCCGTGGGCGTGGCGCTGGTGTGTCTGGGGTAGAAGGAGCGCGAATTGTTTTTGACCTGGTGGCGGTGGGCGATTCTCGGTGGCGGGATATTGCCCTTAATATCCTACGTATATATTACTTTCGCGGCCCGGAGCTTCTTCCGGCGCCAGCGCGCGGCGCCTCGCGACTTCACCCCGCCCGTCAGTGTCCTCAAGCCCGTTTACGGGCTGGAGCCCGAACCTTACGAAAATTTTGCCAGCTTCTGCCGTCAAGATTATCCGGAATACGAAGTCCTGTTCGGGGTCACGAACGAGCAGGACGCCGCCACCCCTATAATCCGCCAACTCATCGCCGATTTCCCCGCGCTGCCGATTCGCCTGGTGGTGACGCCGGAGAAGCTCGGTTCCAATGACAAAGTCAACAAGCTTTGCGGATTGGCACGCGCTGCCCGGCACAACTTGTTGGTCCTTTCCGATGCGGATATTCGCGTCGGTCCGGGCTACTTGCGGTCGGTCGCTGCACCTTTTCGCGACGCGCAGGTCGGCGCGGCCACCAGTATGTTCACGGGGATTCCCGTGCGTGCCTTTTGGCCGGAGTTGTTGGCCATTTACCTCAGCGGCGATTTCATGCCCACCGTCCTGATGGCCCGCCAACTGGAAGGGGTGCGCTTCGCGCTGGGCGCGACGGTGGCGATCCGCCGCGAGGGCCTGGCGGAAATGGGCGGGTTTGAGGCGCTGGCTGACGAAGCGGGGGATGATTACGAATTGGGCAGCCGCACCGCCGCGCGCGGACATCGAGTGGAACTGGTTGATGGCACCGTCAAGACCTGGTGCCCTCCCCAGACCTTTCGCGAGTTTTACATTCAACGCTTGCGCTGGTCCATCGTGGCTCGCTCCGCCCGGCCCGTGGGTTACTGGGGGCTGATTTTCACTCAAGGGTTACCGTGGGCCGTTTTGGCGGTGATTCTTGCCCCCACGTGGCTTCTGGCGGGGAGCTTTGTGGCAGCCTACTTGCTCCTCCGCATGGCCGTTGCGTGGACGATGGGCGTCTGGGGACTGCACGATGACCTGCTAAAGCGCCGCTGGTGGCTGGTGCCCCTGTGGGACGTTTTCGCCTTCGTCATTTGGCTGCACAGCCTGTTTTGGAGCCGGGTGAACTGGCGGGGGATGGAATATCGGGTCGCACGCGGCCGGTTGATCCCCGTGGCTACTCATCCGGAAAAGGCCTGAAAGATCCACCGCAATTTTATCTTGCCCAAGGGTGGCATAAAGCCGACTCTACATCCAACTTGACCCACCCCATTCGGCCGCCATCCTTCGCGGTTAAGCCCCGATTTGGCGGGGATCGCCTGCAAAGGGTTGTCATCGCAGCCCCCTCATGGTTAGATTGATGCTGGGATGGGCGATCCTCAAAATGCACCTACCGGACTCCGGCTTTTGCGGGGACTCCTGCGTCACTACCCGTTCGTCCTGATGAATTTCAAACACTATTTCCAAAATCTCTACCGCCGTGAAATCCTCCACACCGATATCGTCGCTCCCTATGCCGCGGTTTTCTATACGACGCACAAATGCAATTTAGAGTGCACCTATTGCACCCAAAAGGAACCGGACGTGTTCAGCCAGGAACTGCCCACGGAGTTGACGATCAAGCTCCTGCGCACCATTCGCCGGGAAACGGATTCGATTCTCTTCACGGGTGGCGAGCCCCTTCTGCGCGCCGACGTGGAAGACCTCGTACAAGCGGCCAAACGCGAGGTTAAATTCCGTTCCGTGCTGTTGGTGACCAACGGCACGCTGCTTCATAAGCGTCAACGGCTATTCGAATCCCTCGATGGCCTCATCGTCAGCCTGGATGCTTTAACGGCGGACCCTGCGAACCCCAAGTCCAAGCCGGGGGTGTTGAGCAGGGTCCTGGAAAATCTCGATCTCGCCAAGCGGAGCATGTCCCGGCTCGGTGACATCACCATCAGCACGGTGATCGAAGAGTGGAATATTCCGGAGATCGAACGCATCCTGGATTTTTGCGGCGAGCAGGGATTTGTCTTCGCCACCCAGTCGGCACTGCACGAAAAGCTTCCCAACCTGCAACTGAAGCGGAACCCCCGCTACCAGGCGTTGGTGGAGAAAATTATCGAGCGCCGCCGCGAGCGCCAGCAGCCCATTAACGGCACTCCCAAACTTCTACGTACGGTGCTGGAGTTCGGGGATTTCAAGTGTTTTCCCACCATGTTTCCGCGCGTCTATCCCAACGGAGACGTCTTTTATCCCTGCGAACCTCTCAAGAAAATTGCCGGCAACTTGTTGAGGGAGCGCTCCTTCAAAAAGGTCTTCGCGCGTGGCCGCAAGCTCTACGGAGACATTCCGGATTGCCGGGCGATCTGCCACCTCTTTGGGAATGTCGTTTCGTCGTATTACGTGAAGGATTTTTGGGGGCTGGCCGGGGATTCGCTGCGCTAAGATAATCCCGCCGGATTCGGCGCGGGGGTTCCGCCCATGAGCAGCCACGGGAGTGGCGGCCTCCTGTGACCTTCCGTGTCCTCTGGACTCAAGCTTTAATGAAGATGCCGCGAAGCATCTCCGTGACATAGGTGTTGAGTCTTTTCTGATCACGGAGTATACAGAGACAGTAAACACGGAGAAAGGGCAGGCATTTAATTTCAAATCCAAACTGGTGCCATGATCCAATGACCCCATCACTCAATTCCGCTTTTGTTCCCGGTCCCACCTACACAGAAATGCTTCACCCCTCGATCCAGCCAGCCGCCTTCAGGAGTAAGGCTAAAGCCGCGGCGCAGGGGGATGAGCTTGATCCTGCCAATCTCTTTAATATTACGTGGCGCGGGCCGGACGAGAGCGTTCGCCACGTCCTCCTGCCCAAAGAGTTGACGGGCGTGAAGGCGAACATTGTGGTTCTGACGGGGCACTTCTTCCCCTCCGGCAGCCACAAAGTGGGGGCAGCGTACTCCACGCTGATGGAAGGCGAATTATCCGGCGAGATTGTGCCCGGCAAGTGCACCACGATCGGCCCCTCCACGGGGAATTTCGGCATTGGCGTGGCGTATGTTTCCCGGCTCAAGGGTTACCCCGCCATCGTGATCATGCCGGAAGGGATGAGCGCGGAGCGCTACCAGCGCATTCGCCACTATGGCGGGCAGCTTGACCTCACGCCCGGCTCGGAGAGTGACGTCATCCTGGTGTTGGAGCGCACTCAGCACTATCGCCAGGACCCGCGCAACAAAGTGCTGGCGCAATTTGAGCTGCTTCCGAATTACCGGTTTCACCGCTATGTTACCGGGCGCAGCGCCTTGGAGGCTGCCAAGCTATACGGAAATGGCCGCGTCGCCGTATTCGCGTCGGCGCCGGGATCCGCCGGGACGCTGGCGGCGGGCGACGAAATCAAGTCAGCCTTCCCGGAATGCCGCGTGGTGGCGCTCGAACCGCGGGAGTGCTCCACGCTCTTCAACAATGGTTGTGGGACGCATCGCATCGAGGGCATTGGCGACAAAATGGTGACGCTCATCCACAACGTCCTGACCACTGACTATGTGGTGATGATCCACGATGATGATTGCGTGATGGGGCTCGAGTTGCTCGAGCGCCGGCATCGCGGCCTCGAACCGCTCCTCGGCTTGCCGACGGGATCGCTGGAATGCTTCCAGGCATTGTTCGGCGTTTCGAGCATTTGCAACATCCTCGGCGCGATTTACATGGCGCGGTATTTGAACCTCGGTCCGGATGACAATGTGGTGACGATTGCCACCGATGGATTTGACCGCTATCCTTCCGTGCTCGCCGAACTCGAACGGCGCCGGGGACCCTTGAGTGAAAACGATCTGGGCGCGCGCTTCGAAGAGGTCTTCCGCGGAGGTGATGCGGCCAATATCCTGGATGTGCGCCCGCGTGAACAAAAGGAGCGCCTCTTCGGCTACAAGCAGGAAGTATGGACTCCCTTCGGCTATTCCCAGTCCTATCTGGAAGGAATGAAATCGCAGTCGTTCTGGGATGAGGAATTCAGTAAGATTGAAAAAATTGATTCTGAGCTTCTCGAAACGCGTGGAAAGTGGATAAAGGGCTAATGCCCAGCACACGGGGCTAATGCCAAGGGTGCAGCGGGAAGCCTCGACGGTTAACGGGTAAAGAGAACTGATGAATGTCAAAACAAGTCCTGACCTTTGACACCTATCTTGACTGGGGCGTCGGGCAGCCTGTGCTTTAGCCTTTACCCTTGTTAACTTTACCCTTTAGCTTTTGCGCCTTACCCTTTATCCTTTATTCTTTACCTTCTACATCGGAGCCTTCTATGGAAAATGCCAACGTTAAACCGAAGGTTGCGGAGGTCCGCGAGAAGTCCCAGTTGATGTCGGCTTCGGAAATAGACCGCACGCTGGTGCGCTTGGCCAATGAAATCCTGGAGCGCAACAACGGCCTGATGGGAGTAGTTCTGGTGGGAATCCGCCGGCGTGGATTTCCTCTGGCGGAGCGCCTGGCCAGGAAGATGATGGAGATTGAAAAGACCGCGCCCCCGGTGGAGACCCTTGACATCACTTTCTACCGCGACGACCTCTCCACGGTTGCGCAGAAGCCGGTAGTGCAGGAAGTCCCCTCGGCCTTTACCGTGGAAGAGAAGACGGTGATCCTGGTGGATGACGTCCTTTACACCGGGCGCACCACGCGGGCGGCGCTGGATGCCCTGCTGGATCACGGCCGGCCGCAACGCGTGGACCTGTGTGTGCTCATTGACCGCGGCCATCGCGAATTGCCCATCCAAGCCAACTACGTGGGGCGGGTTATCCAAACCTCCGACGCGGAAGTGATTGAAGTGCGCCTGCGCGAAATCGACAACGAGGAAAAAGTGATGCTCTGCGAGCGCGTGGTGTAGCGCGTTGCAAGTGTGTGGGGCTCGTAGGAATAGTGAATAGTAAATGGTAAATTGGAGCCGCTTTTTACCATTCACCATTTACTATTTCCTTCCTGAAACCTGACCCCTGGCTGCCTACAGCATACTGCTTTCTGCCTCCTGCCTTCTTCTGGCCACGTCCCATAGTTAACCCTGCTGCCAGCCTGCCGCATCCGGCGAACCCATCCCGCAGACACCCTTTACTTCTTGCTTGATTCGTAGTAAAAACCCCGGCGGTAGAGTCTGCATAGGGCCCCAAAAAAGTAGTAATAATCGAGATAAGCGATTCGAATGGTCCTCGACCGAGCGATTCGTCGTGGGGGAAGGTTTAGTGTTTCCCAAATCCTGCCCGCGCGAGTGGAATGATGCGGACAGACACGTACGTTTTGTTCATGAGTGGGCATTGCGGTTCCAAGCGGCGAGCTTCACCTGGAGAATGGAACCACTGCATCCGTTACATGAACAATAAACATTCTTGTAACACCGGTTTCTTGTTCAGACGTCATGATATGGAGTTACGGAGCCTTCCTACGATATCTCATAGAGCCGATGGGGAGCGACGAGGGCGCGGGCGCCCGGCGCATTACATTTCAGGCACTTACAGCAGTTTATGATTTCCGGGAGTTTGGACGCAGGTTTGCGGGTATTAGGGCTTTCCAAGAAGAGAACAAATTGCCTAGGGCAGAAGAGGACCTGATTTGACGCTCACAATCGCATATCTCAACCAGTCCCATAAAAAATCTCAGACCGGACAAGGAGCATTGATGATGAAACAGACGAACTGGCGGTTCAGCCTGTGGCGGAGCCTGTGGGTGGCGGCCGCGTTGATTCTTTCCCTGCTCATGAGTTCGCAGGTGCCCTGCCAAGCACAAGAAGTTGTGGGAGCCATTACGGGGACGGTACTGGATGCTTCCGGCGCCGCCGTACAAGATGCTGTGGTGAAGGCCCACAATGTGGGTACCAATCTCGAGTTGACGGTCCACTCGAAATCCAACGGATCCTACTCCATCTCCAATCTTCCCGTCGGAACTTACACCTTGAGCTTCACCAAGCCCGGTTTTGAGACGGAGACCCACACCCAGGTTCTGGTGACGAGCGACCGGACCACCACGGTGGACGGCGCTCTCAAGGTCGGAGCCGTCAGCACCACGGTGGAGGTTACGGCCGTGGCGCTCATGAACCAGACGGACACCACCAACGGCTACGTGGTGGACCAGGTCACCATTCAGGACACACCCTTGGGCACCGGCAGCTTCACCCAACTGGCCATTCTGGCGCCGGGCGTACACGCGGATTTTCTGGGCGGCGCCGGCAGCAACTCCGGCCTCGGCAACCAGGCCGTCTTCGCCAACGGCAACCGCGACACCAGCAACAGCTTCACCATGGACGGCGTCAGCACCAACAACATTTTCAATGGAAACTCCACCAGCCAGGTGGGAGAGAACCGCTTTTTGCTGAACACGGGCTATAACCTCGGCGCCGGTGGCACGTATGAGACCAGCACCTCCGTGTACGACGCCATTGGCCAGGCCCTGCCCACGCCTCCCCTCGATGCGGTCCAGGAAATCTCCGTGAATGCCGCCGGGTATGACGCCTCGCAGGGTAACAATAGCGGCGCGCACATCGGCGTGATCACCAAGACGGGCACCAACCAGGTGCACGGGACGGCCTGGGAGCAGTGGCAGAACAGCGACATGAACGCCGCCCCGTTCTTTTACAATGCCTCGTCGGCGATTACCGACAAGGTTCCCTACGAGAATCGCAACCAATTCGGCGCCACACTCGGCGGACCCATCAAGAAAGACAAATTGTTTTACTTCCTCTCTTACCAGGGGGTTCGCATCTCCGATGCGTTGTCCGCCACCAAGGACGTTAATGTGCCGCTGAATCTCACCAACGACCGCAGCGCGGGTGGCATCGTCGCCATGGAGTCGAACACTTTTGGCAAAACCATCACTGCCGCCCAGATCAATCCGGCCGCCATGGCCATTTTGAACGCCCAACTTCCCAACGGACAATATCTGATTCCCACCTCGCAGATCACCAATTCGGCCACCGCCACGGCGCTCGGCTACGATGCCATCGTGCAGGGGCCCAACTCGTTGGGAAGCGTCGATCAGGGGATCGGCAATGTCGACTATGAGGTGAATGAAAAGGATCGTTTGACGGGGAAGTATTACGTTCAGAGCAATCCCACCTCGAATCCGTTTGGCGCCGTCGGCACCTTGCTGGGCTTCGCTCAGCAGCTTTCGGCGGGCAGCCAGGTGGGTTCCATCACCAACAACATCATCCTGTCCCCCAGCATCACCTGGGAGCAGCACGTGGGCTTCACGCGGCAGCACGCTTATGCGGCAACAGGGCAGGACTTCACGCCGAGTTCGCTGGGCATCACTCTGCCCAGCGGGTCGACGGCGTTCCCCCAGCTCGATATTTCCGATGCGCGGATCTCGACCTCGGGCACCCTGGAATTCGGCCCCAGCGCCAGTTTTGGCGATGCCGGTATGTACCAGAATCAATGGGAAGGCGAATCCTCGCTGCACATCGTAAAAGGAAGGCACACCATCGCGGTGGGGATGCTATGGGACCACACGCAGCTTAATATCATCAACAACAACACGAACACCGATACCCTCAACTTCTCGAACTTCACCAACTTTGTGGAAGGGAACATCAAGGGCGGAGATGCGTTCACGGGTTCGGCGAACCGCTATTACCGGGCCGATACCGCAGGCGCGTACGTCAACGATAACTTCAAGCTGCGCAGCAACCTGACCTTAACCGGCGGCCTGCGTTGGGATTTCGACGGGCCGTTCTCCGAGAAGTATGGCAAGCTGACCGGGTTCGACGCCCCCACGTATGCGTACACGGTGTCCACGGATACCATCACCAACTCCGGCTTGGAAATTGCCGGCAATAACCCCGGCTTCGGCACGTCGGGCGCCAGCAGTTCCCTGATGAACAAGCGCCAGTGGGGCTTCGCCCCGCGCATCGGCATCGCCTGGACGCCCAAGCCGAAGGTCACCGTGCGCGCGGGCTACGGCATGTACTACGATCGCGGCGAGTTGTTCAGCTACTTTTCGGCCGGCGCCGGCGCCGGATTCAATGGTCCGTTCGGCGTGACGCTGGCCCCGCCCTTCGTCCTGCCGATTTCCGCTACCACGGGAACCGCGAATGCCCTTTCCACGCCCTTCGGCACCGCGGCACTCCCCGCACCTCCCGGCAGCGCCGCCGCCTTTACCGCTTATTTGCCCAACCTGACGGAAACCGAGAAAGGATCCAAGTACTGGCCGGCGGGCAACCTGGAGGGCCCCTTCGTGTACGCCGGTTATGACATCAACAACAAACTGCCTTACACCCAGAATTGGACTCTCGACTTGCAATACCAGCTCTCCAACAACTGGCTCTTCGATGTCGCCTATGTGGGCAACTACGGCCAGCATGAAGTGCTGCCCATTCCCTTCAACATGCCGACCATCGCCACACCGTCGAATCCGTTGTGGGCAGGGGGGCCCACCGAACAGATGTATTCCTACGGTGGCACGAACACCAATACTCTCGATCTCGAGCCCATCTCCACCAGCGAGTATTCCGGCAACGCGCCGGTTCGGGTGCCCTATCCCGGCTATGACATGAATTCGGTCACGTACAACGCCGAGGGTGTCTCCAACTACCATGCCCTGCAGCTTCAGGTGCACAAGCGCATGTCCAACGGCCTGCAATTCACCGCCGCTTATACTTACTCGCACGCTCTCGACGAGCAGAGCGGGCTGGGCCTGTTCGTCACCGGGAACAATCCCGTAATTCCCAAACAAAACTATGCCTCGGCGGACTTCGACCAGACGCACGTTTTTCTGGTGAATTACAGCTACACGCTTCCCAGCCCGACCAAGAACAAGGGCCTGGGATATGCGGTCAACGGCTGGACCCTGGGAGGGCAGACCGTGGCCGAGAGCGGCCAGCCCTATAGCGTCTACGACTTCTCGGGTTCGGTGGGCAGCCTGTATTTCGGCACCGACGTTGAGATTTCCAACCCCATCGTGCCGCTCAAATCCGGCGTTACGGCTGCGCAGGCGGAACTCCAGGGCACACGCGGCATCAATGCAGCCAACCCGGTGCTCAATGCCAGCGATTTTGCCCCGCAGTTTGTTGCCCCCGGCACCAACGGCGTCCCTCCCACCGACGCCACGGGGTCCGATATCTACGAGTCACTTTGGGGGACGACGGGCCGCAACATGTACCGCGGTCCTTTCCAGGTCCGCTTTGATATGAGTCTGGCCAAGGACTTCCCCATCAAGAAGGACCGTTACCAACTGCGCTTCGAAATCGACGCGTTCAATCTCTTCAACCACCCCGATTTCGACACGCCGAACAACGATGTGGATTTCTTCCCCGGCTATGAGCCGCCCCCGGTCTATCCGCCCGAAGGCAGCCTGGGATACATTCAACACACCATCGGCAGCTCGCGCTTCCTCCAGCTCGGACTGCGTCTCTTCTTCTGAAGTATCGTGGCGGCGCGGCCGGCAAGTAACTCACTTGCCGGCCGCACCGGCTGCCTGCTGCCCTCTGCTTACTGCCTCCCACATTCTGATAGCCTCATGCGATAGCATACGGTGCAACCTAAGACCTAAATTGGTGGGCGTAGCGCCGCCCTTCAGGGCGGCGCTTCCCGTATTCGGTAACCGCGATTGGCAAGCCTGAGTGTAACCTGGAGGTGCCGGGCTGAAGCCCGGCGCTACGCGGCAAATTAAGGCCATCGACAGGCTTTACTTTTGGATGGATTCGTAGTAAAAAACCCGCTGTAGAGTCTGCCTACGGACCCAGAGAAGTTGTCGTAACGGAGATCACCCGGGTTTAATAGACCTCGGTCGAGAGACTCGCCCGGGGAAGGTTTCGTATTTTCCAAATCCGGGGTGGGAGAGTGCGAGGACCCAGACGCGCACCGACCTGATGTTCCAATTTCGCTGCGCGGTTTCAGAGGGACGGCTTCGCATCAAACTCTATTTGAATCAGTCTATTCCTGATAATGATTAAAAAACATACTTGTAATGCAGGTTTATTGTTTGGTCTTCAGGATATGGAGATACGGAGTTTTCCTATGGAATCTCATAGTGCGGACGAGAGGCGACGGGAAAATTAGAATTTACTTGTTCGAACTAAGACACTTACAGCAGCTTTGATTTCCAGCGGTTTGGACGCAAGTTTGCGAGTATTCAGGTTTTCCAAAAGGTACAAAACTTCGGTGGTATGGAAGAGGCCTTAGACTTGACAATCCAAGCTGCGAATCTTAACAGGTCCCGGAATAGATTTCGACGCGAGAGGGCCGAAGGCGCACGGAAGATTGCAAGTCAAAATGCCAGTTCCCTTTCATTCGCTCCGCATGATGCGGGACGGGTTGAGGGGGGCGAATGCGTTTATAAGCGAGCTAGATCCGAGTCCAAAGGATGATGCGGGGTTCATCCGGAGAGGGGATCCCGGTCAAACTCAGACCGAAAAGGAGCTTTGAGGGCATGAATATGAAAATTTCTCACAGGTGGTCTATCAGTCTACTTCTAGCCATTGCGACCCTGGGGCTGAGCCTCAGTTTGGTTTCCACCGCACGGGCTCAGTCCACCACTGACGGCGCCATCGGGGGCACGGTTTTTGACGCCACCGGCGCTGTGGTGCCGGGGGCAACGGTGGTCGTCCACAATAATGGCACCAACCTTGACCAGACACTGACGACGGATACTTCGGGTTTCTATAAGGCGATAAAACTGACACCGGCTGTTTACACGGTCACCGTGACCTCCAAGGGCTTTGAGACGTTCGTCGCCAAGGAAGTCATCGTGACGGTGGGCAGCGTCACCAATGTTTCGCCCCATTTGACGATCGGCACCACCACCCAAACCGTGACCATCTCCGGTGTGGCGCCGCAGGTGAACACCACCGGGGCAGAGCTTACGAGTACGCTCAACCAGACGGCCATCTCCGAATTGCCCATTCAGCGCGCGCGCTGGTCGGCTTTCTCGCAGTTGACGCCGGGCGTGGTGCAGGACTCCAACGGCTTCGGGCTTCTCAGTTTCCGCGGAGTGAGCACCCTGCTCAATAATGTTACCGTGGACGGCGCCGACGACAACCAGGCCTTCTTTTCCGAGCAGCGCGGACGCACGCGCATCAGCTATTCCGACAGCGAAGAGGCGGTGCAGGAATTCCAGGTGAACACCTCGAATTACTCCGCCGAGTATGGCCGGTCCGCCGGGGGCGTGGTGAATACCATCACCAAGAGCGGCACCAACAACTTCCATGGGGACGCTTCCTGGAAGAATCGCGAAAATAACTGGGCGGCGCGCAATCCCTTTACCACCCTCACGGAACTCAACGCTTCGGGGGGGAACTCCACCTATCCTACCAAGCCTCAGGACTATTGGGACATCGAGGCCGGTTCATTGGGCGGGGCGCTCAAGAAGGACAAACTGTTCTTCTTCTTCGCCTACGACAATTTCTACCGCAAGTTTCCCGGAAATTCCATCGCCAGCAACCCCGGCGCCTTCTTTGCGGCCCCGGTCTCGGCATCGGTTCTTGCGGGCGCGGGAGGCACATGCACCGCCGCCAACAACACCAGCGCGGGCGTGCTTTCGTCAAATATCTCTTCCACCAACGGTATATTCGGGGGAAACTCCAACCTCTTTACCGCCACCAAAGCAGCTTGCGCCATTGCCGGGATTGTGGTGGAAGGCACGTCCACCGCGGCTTCATATGGTACCGGGGTGACGGACTACACCACGGGCTTGAACTCTTTCATCAGCAACAACCTGGGTTCGACCCCCCGCACCGGTAAACAGGACATTTTCTTCCCCAAGCTCGACTGGCAGATTAATCAAAAGAATCGTGCTTCCTTTGAAGTCAACCGCATGCGCTGGACTTCGCCCTACGGCGTTCAGACCCAGGTGAGCAACAACTACAGCACCGGGAGTGCCATGGGTAATGACAACGTCTCCGACACTTGGGGCGTGGCCAAGTTGGATACCTTCTTCTCCCCGACGGTCTCCAACGAGTTCCGCTACCAACTCGGTATGGACTTCGAGTGGGAATCCGCCCCGCCCCCGAACGCTTACGAGGTCAATGAGATGTTCAAGACCACGGCGGGCTCCACCACCTTCCCGTCCTGGACGTCTTACACCAATCCCTATGGTGTTTCGACCTATGCCAGCATCACCGGCGGGCTCGCTTTGGGGACAGCGTACTACGATTTGCGCTACGATTATCCCCGTGAACTTCGCAACCAGGCCGCCGACACTCTGACGTGGACCCATGAAAATCACACCCTGAAGATGGGCGGGGATATCAACCGGGTCAGCGATTTGATCAGCAACATCTACCAGCAAAACGGGTCGTTCAGTTACAGCGGCGGCATCGGGAACTTCCTCGAGGATATCTACTCGCCGCCTGCCTGCTCGGGACATCCCTGCAACGCGTTTTACTCGAGTTTCTCGCAGGGTTTCGGTACCTTGTCGTTCACCATTCCCACTGACGATATCGCGTTTTTCGTCCAGGATGACTGGAAAGTGCTCCCCCGCTTGTCCTTCTCTTACGGCTTGCGATGGGAATACGAAATTCTGCCCGCTCCCGAGTTCCCCAACCCGAACGTTCCCGCGACCACGCATTATCCCCACCCGAAGACGAACTTTGGCCCGCGGTTTGGTTTTGCCTATGACGTGTTCGGTGATGGCAAGACGGCCGTGCGCGGGGGCTTCGGCATGTATTACGGGCGCATCGGGAATGACTTTATCTTCAGCGTCGAGACCCAAAGCGGCCTGATCCAGAACAATGTTGTGGCCGGCCAACCGTCCCTCAGCTACAGCACCAGCTCCGCTAGCTACCTTCCACCTTCTTATGGGGGGCCCGGCATTTTCCCGGAGGTCTTGACCGCTCTCCCCTCCACCGGCGGCACGCCGATCCCAGGCGTTATGTATTTTAACCCGCATTACAAGAACCCGCAGGTTGACGAAGCGGACTTCTCCATCGAGCGGAACCTGGGATGGAATACCGTTTTCTCCTTGAGCTATATGGGAAGCTTTGGACACTACCTGCCCCAAACCACCGACGACAACATCGTCAATTGTGGGGGGGGAGTGACTTGCCCCGTCGTGGGAAGTGGGACGTCGAGTTTCACAGCAACGCCCAACATGACTTACCAGGTGGCCAACGGAGGCCCGCTCCAGAGCGCCACGATGACCGTCCCGTTCTTTAGTGTGCGGCCCAACTCCAATTTCACCCAAATGCTCGACCTCTTCGGCGTCAGCAGCAATTACAACGCTTTCGTCATTGAGGCCAAGCACCGTTTCAGCAATTCCATTCAGTTCGACGCCAATTTCACCTGGGCGCATGCCCTGGACTATGATTCGGGCACGATCTCCAGCACCACGATCACGGCCACAAGTGGCTTTGGCATGCTTTACCCCAACAACATGCAGGCGGAATATGGCAACTCCAACCTGGACGTTCCCCGGCGCTTCGTCCTCAGCATGGTCGCGCAGTCTCCCTGGAAGGTAAAGGGTCCTCTGGGTATCCTTGCCAACGGCTGGGAGTTGGCGCCCATCTTTGCTGCGCAGGACGGCCTTCCCTATTCGGCAACCATCAGCGGCAGTTCACCGGGCGTGCTGGGCAGTGGCGGTGGAGTAAACGGCTCGGATGGCGTTTTCCGCATCCCGCTGCGCAATAACTTCCGGGAATCCCCCTCGCAGGACTTGGATCTCCGCCTCGCCAAGACCTTCCGCATTAAGGAAAAAGTCAACATTCAGATATTCGGCGAAGCCTTCAACCTGTTCAATCACTTCAACGTGCAAACCGAAACCGCCGAGGCGTATACCATTTCAACGTCAGGCACAATTACGGATACCGCAGGCAACACCCAAACTTGCGGCAACCTCTCGGCAGCGTCGCCTCACAACCCCTGCCTGACGCCTTACCAACCGTTCCAATCCGTGACTGCCGCTAACAATACTTATGAGTATTGGACCCGGCAAATCCAGATCGGAGCGAAAATAAGCTTCTAGGTGACGTCAGTTATTCCCGCGGAAGCGGGAATCCGGAAACACAACGCGGCGGCTTCGGCCGCCGCGTTTTTTTGGTGGGTGGGGATGTTGTAGGGGTACGGCTTGCCGTACCCTCTTCGTTTGGTCGCGAGATAAAAGAGGGTACGCCAAGCCGCACCCCTACGCGCACTATGCGCCGGCGGCCTTGCCCGTGAATTGGGGCACAAATTGCTCCGCGACAAACTTCTCGATGGAGGTGGGGGTCGTGTTCTGCGCGGAGCGAGTCTCGAGTGGCGCCATATATCCCGAGTTCAGGGCTTCTGACATTTCCAGCAGGAGGTCCGCCATGTTCGAAGACATCCCGATCTGCATCAAGGCGGGTTTGATTTGCGCGGCCCCGAACTGCATATAGCTGAGGCCCGGTTTGCCGATCGCTTTGCCGATGACGGACGCTGCTTCCAGGTAAGTCAAGTCGCGCTGCCCAAGCAATTCTCGCGCCTGTTTGCCGCTGAAATCGAGTTTCCGCAGCGCCTCGGCCGCCGCCGCGCCAATGTCCTCGGTGGCAATCATCGCCACCTTCAGGTCGGGTCGCAACGGACCGCCCGTCACGCCAAAGTTCTGGATGATTCCCACTTGCGGCAAGAGGTTTTCCATAAAGTAGCCGGGGCGCAGGTAGACAGCCTTCAGCCCGGCGACCCCATTCAGTTTCTGTTCCAGGTTGTGCACGCTCACCACCGGCCCCGTCTTATCCGCCTTGTCGGCACCAATGCTGCTGAGAACCACCGCGTATTCCACCCCGGCCTTTTGCACCGCCGCCACCAGGGCGTCGCTCACGCGCTCCTGGTCCTCCCGCACGTTGGGGATGCCGGGGTTGGGTGGAATCATGAGATAAACGGCCTTTGCGCCGTTAAAGGCCTGCGTAAGCGCCGCCGCATCGTGGACGTCCGCCGCCAAGGCTTCGGCGCCCTTCTGAATGAATCCGTTCAGGCGGCTGGGGTCGCGGCCAATCACTCGAACCTTCTCCCCATGCGCCAACAACTTCCCGGCAACTACCTTTCCGGTATTCCCGCTCGCCCCGATAATTGCGTACATAGTTGCACCTCCATGCCTGTTTAGATGTGCGAAACCTGCGCAGGGTTTCGGTTTGATGTCGAGGCGGCGGAACCTGTCTCGATTTTATCGGGGCGCCGCCCTTTGGCGAGGTAAACTCGCCGCAACAGCCTCAAACAAACATGTTGCAGTCATCACCATAAGGCCCGCGGAGTACACCGTCAGCCGACAGAAAACTCGCGCCACCCACTTTGTTATGGCTCATCGCCAGTTGGGCAACGAATACGTTACGGCTCCCAGATATTGATGAGGCCCTGGTTGCCCTGACCCTCCAGGCCCTTCTCCATGGCTTGAGAGAAAAGCGAGAACACCATTTGTGCGGCGGGGAAGTCGCCACCGAGACTGGTGAT